>Ga0310885_10000006_pt1 | contig 31326 bp, 33 predicted proteins | sample T60D2metaG_FD_203445 | JGI IMG/M metagenome (GOLD analysis project Ga0310885, IMG submission 203445) | Lab incubated soil microbial communities from West Virginia University Organic Research Farm, Morgantown, WV, United States - T60D2 | ecosystem: Environmental > Terrestrial > Soil >...
AGCTTCGAACCCGATTGCGGATATGGGATCACCAGCCGCCAGCGGAAATTGCCAATGCGCTCGAAGATCCCGGCCATGTCGCGCCGGGGATCGTCGCCATAGTTGAGCACGTCCTCTTCATTACCGAGCCCCAGGCTGCCCAGGAAAATCAGGCGGTTGGGGTTGTCGTCCTCCCACATCCTTCCGGCCGGGCGCTGGCTACCGGTCAGTTTGATGATAGTGAACATGTGCCGGTCGATACCGACGTGGCAGAAGAATGGCTTGAACTTCTCGAACGCCACGGCCTTGGGCTTTTCACGGCCCAGCTTGTCCATCCGGCAATTATAGATGCCCGGCGTAGGAAAGGGCCGCGGCAGGCCCGCATCGGGATCGAGCAGCTTGCCTTCCGCCTTCATTTCTCCGGTAGCGCCCGCTGCCCGGGCCTCGGCCAGGCCGGCCGCCCAACCGGTCGCGACCCTGCGGATGCGATTGATATCCGCGGCGCTGGCCTGAGCCTGCCAGATATCGGCGCGCGTCGGGGGCGCCGCAACCACCACCGGCTGCGGTTTTACCTCCTTGCCGGGCAAGGTGCACCCGGCAAGTCCGAGAGCAACCAGCAACATGGCAGACCGAATGGGCCTCAAGACGCGACTCCGAAAAATGCGAACCCCGGTACCCCCTAGGGTGACAAAGGCGGGCAGTGGTTTCAACTAACGATAAGTACACCAAATCGAATAAACGCCTGAATTGATCGATTGGGCTCCCATGCTCGATTGACTGAACCGGCGCACCCGCTACGCGCTTTTCGCAAGTGAACGCGCCCCTCCCCGATCAAGACGCCGCCCACGCACGGGCCCGCGCCGGCCTGCTGTTTGGCCTTGCAGCCTATGGCCTGTGGGGCGTTATGCCCATCTATTTCAAGCTACTGAAAGCAGTCCCGTCGATCGACATCGTTGCTCACCGGATCGTCTGGTCGCTGGTCGTGCTGGCGTTGCTGGCGACGCTCGCCAGGGCCTGGGATCAGATCGGCGCCGCCGTCCGCAACCCGAAGACGCTGGCAATGCTGTTTTTGACGGCGTTGCTTATCGGCACCAATTGGCTGCTCTACGTCTATGCGATCAACAGCGGGCACATCCTCGCCGGTAGCCTCGGCTATTACCTGAACCCGCTGGCCAATATCATGCTCGGCCGGTTCATCCTCAAGGAACGGCTGGGGAAGCTGCAATGGGCGGCCGTGGCGATCGCGGCGGCCGGTATTGCAGTACTCGCAGCCGGAGCGCTCGGCACATTGTGGATAAGCCTGACACTCTGCTTCAGCTTCGCGACCTACGGTCTCTTACGGAAGATCATCCACGTTGAATCGCTGGCCGGGCTGACGGTGGAAACCGCACTCCTGTTCCCGGTGGCGCTGGGCTGGCTGCTGATGGGCGGCGAGGGAGGCCGGCCGGTGTTCGGCGCCGGCGGCCAGGAAACGGCGCTACTGGTCGCGGCGGGGATCGTTTCGACCGTTCCACTGCTCTGCTTCACCGCCGCGGCCCGCCGCCTGGCCTATTCGACCGTCGGCATACTCCAGTTCATCGCCCCAACGCTGCAGTTCCTGCTCGCGGTCGCCATCTACGACGAGCCATTCACCTGGGCGCATGGGGCGGCGTTCGGCTGCATCTGGACGGCGCTGGCGCTCTACCTCGGGTCGATGATCCGCGACCGGCGTGCCAGCCAGCAGCGCGAATGCAGCGAGATGGCAGAGGCCTGAATTTTTGAAATCGCGGGGATGATGCTAAGCCCGCCCTCGGAATTGGGGGGCCGGCATGCTCAACTTCGTCTCGCTGATCATCGGCATTGTGGCGCTGGTCTGCGCCGCAATCGCGTTCGTGCCCCTACTCGGCTGGGCCAACTGGCTGATCATTCCGCTGGCCGTGATTGGTGCCGGCGTCGGTCAAATGTCCGGCAGCAGCACCGGCCGCAACCTCAATCTTTTCGTCATCCTGGTCGGCATCGTTCGGCTGATGCTGGGAGGAGGGATTTTATGAGCCGCGACCCACGCGTCGACGCCTATATCGCCAAGGCTGCGCCATTCGCCCAGCCGATCCTCAAGCATGTGCGCGAGCGTGTCCACGCGGTTGCGCCCGAAGCCGAGGAAACGCTGAAGTGGAGCATGCCGAGTTTCACCATCGACGGCAAAATCCTGATGGGCATGGCGGCGTTCAAGTCGCATGCAACCATTGGCTTCTGGCGGGGTCAGGAAATGGGCCTCGACGTTTCCAAGGACGGCATGGGCCAGCTCGGCAAGCTGACGTCGCTGGACGACTTGCCGCCCGACGGTCAGCTGGATGCGCTGATCCGGAAAGGCGTCGAGCTTGCCCGCACGGCGCCAGCGCCTCGCAAGGTCAAGCATGAGCCCAAGCCACCGGCCGAGCTGCATCCGGAATTCGCGAAAGCGCTTGATGCCAGTCCCATGGCAAGGGCGACACTCGAGGGCTTCCCGCCTTCGGCGCGGCGCGAGTATCTCGACTGGGTCGCGGAAGCCAAGCAGGACGCCACTCGCGCCAAGCGCATCGCCGATGCAGTCGAATGGCTGAGCGAAGGCAAGCGCAGGCATTGGAAGTATGAAAATTGCTAAACCCTAGCGCGACATCCTGAGCGCCGGCCCGAACCGCGTTTGCGCCTCGCCTTCAACGGCAAAGCCGCATTTTTCATAAAATTTTCTGGCTGCCGGATTGGCTATCACCGTCATCGCAAGGCCATGCTTGCGGGCTTCATGGACGGCGACATTGACGAGCGACGAGCCAATGCCTTTCCGCCAATGTTCAGGCTCAACGAAAAGTCCGTCGAGTTCCACCAAGTCTTCATCCATCAGCAGGGCGACAAAGCCGACCGGCCGATTGCCCATTTCGGCAACAATGACCTGCCCCATTTCAATTTGCCGCCGCGGAAGTTGGATTGCCTCCGGCTCGGCCTTCAACTGCGTGCGATATTCGTCGAGCGCGAGCGATGCTCGGCGCTGCAACTGCTCCAGCTCGTCGCGCTCTTCAGGCGCCGCCAGGCGGATATGAAACTCAGCGGGTCCTGACATAGCGGCCCGGAGCATCCTCGATCGGCTTCAGCTTGCCCTCGCCGGGAACACGCGCGCCCTTTGCCTTGACCTTTTTGGGGCCTTGCTCGTTCAGCCATTGAATCCAGTCGGGCCACCAGCTGCCTTTATGCTCGGTGGAATATGCGATGAATTCCTGCAGCGTGGTCGCCGGTTCGTCGCTGGTCCAATATTGATATTTGTTCGCCGCCGGCGGGTTCACCACGCCGGCGATATGGCCGGAGCCTGCGAGGATGAACCGCTTCGGCCCCTTCAGCACACGGGTCAGCTTCCAGACGCTTGGCGCCGGCGCGATATGGTCCTCGCGCCCCGCCTGGATATAGGCTGGCGTCTCGATGCTGCCGAGGTCGATCGGCACGCCCTTCACCTGAAGCCCACCCGGCTTCATCATCAAATTCTGCCGGTAAAGCCGTTCGAGATAGTCGCGGTGCCAGTCGCCCGGCAGGTTGGTGACATCGCCGTTCCAGTGCAGCAGGTCGAACGGGGTCGGGTCGTTGCCCATCAGGTAGTTGTTGACGACATAATTCCAGATAAGGTCCTTGCCGCGCAGCAGGTTGAAGGTCGCCGCCATCACCCGCCCGTCGAGCACGCCTGTCTCGGCCGTGAGCTGCTTCAGCGTCGCCAGCGTGTCGTCGCCGACAAACATTTTGAGATCGCCGGGGTCCTCGAAATCGATCTGGGCCGTAAAGAAAGTCGCGCTGGCAACCTTCGCTGCCTCACCCTTTCCCGAAAGATAGGCCAGGGTCGCGGCCATCGTCGTCCCGGCGACGCAATAGCCGATGGTATGGACCTTTTCGACGCCAAGCAGGTCGCGGATGACGTCGATCGCCTCCTCCTGCGCGGCGACATAATCGTCCATGCCGATGTCGCGAATGCTTTCGTCGGCCGATTTCCAGCTGACCATGAACAGGGTGACGCCCTGATCGACCGTCCATTTGACGAAGCTTTTTTCGGGCGTGAGATCGAGGATGTAGAAACGGTTGATCCACGGCGGGAAGATGACCAGCGGCGTTTCCAGCACTTCCTCGGTCGCGGGGGCGTATTGGATCAGCTGGAACAGCTTGGTCTCATAGATCACCTTGCCGGGCGTAATCGCCAGGTTGCGGCCCAGTTCGAACGCGCCCTCGGGGCTCTGGGTCACCTGCCCACGCGTAATGTCGGACAGCATGTTCTTGAGCCCGGCGAGCAGATTCTCGCCTTTGGTCTCGACGGTGCGCTTCATCACGTCGGGGTTGGTGGCCATGAAATTGGCCGGACTCATCGCCTCGACGAATCCCTTGGTGGCGAAGCGCAGCCGGTCCCGCGCCGCATCGTCGAGCCCCTCGATCTCTTCGACCGTTCCGAGCAGCTTGTCGCTGATCGCCAGATAGCTCTGCCGGACAGTGTCGAAGATCGGATTGTCGCGCCATTCGGGCGAAGCGAAGCGGCGGTCCTTCTGCTCGCCGGCGGCCGAGTAGTGGCCGAGCATCTGGCTCCACGCTTCCATGCCCTTCGACCAGGCTTCGGCGCCGGCAGTCATCCATGCCATTGGATCGTTGGTCGCGTGCGGCACCGGCAGCCCGAACCCCGGCATCGACTTGCCCTGCGCCAGATTGTCGGCCCAGGCCTCCATGATCATCTGGTTGGCCCGCGCCATGACCAGCGCCCAGTGCTGCCAGTCCTCAAGGCTTGGAATGGTTGTCGTCGTATCGTCGGTCATGGCCGTCCTCATACTCGCCATTGCGAGTGAACGCGATGCAATCCATAGGCGAAACGAAATGCAGCCCCCAACGCTCCTTCCGGACGCGCTCGTCATGCTCGACTATGTCGGCATTGCCGTGTTCGCCGTGTCGGGCGCGCTCCTGGCGGCCGAGAAGAAGCAGACATTGGTCACGTTCATTTTCTTCGCCGTGGTCACCGGCGTCGGCGGCGGGACCATACGCGACCTGCTGATCGGCGCACCGGTGTTCTGGGTCCACACCAACGCCACGCTGTTGATTTGCATCGGCGCGGCGCTGGGCGTCTGGTTCCTGTCGCGCAAGGTGATTGCTGATCGCGCCCTGCTGTGGTTCGACGCGGTCGGCCTCGCCGCCTATGCCACCTACGGCGCGTCCAAGGCACTCAACTACGGCGTTGCGCCGGTCCCGGCGTTCGCGATGGGCGTCATTACCGCCTGTGTTGGCGGAATTATCCGCGACGTGTTGGCCAACGAACCCTCGATCCTGATGCGGCCTGAACTTTATGTCACGGCGGCTGCGCTGGCCTCCGGCCTGTTCGTCGTACTGGCGCTGTTCGGGGCGCCGCCCGCGCTTGCTGCGCTAGTCGCCGGCTTGGCCGGGTTCAGCCTGCGCGGAGCTGCCGTTGCCCGAGGCCTGTCGTTGCCGGCCTACGATCGCTAGCGGACTTACCCCTTGCGGCAGTGCAGCAATTGCCGCCACAACAGCAGCATGTCCGACGAATTCTACCGCATCCAGCGCCTGCCGCCCTACGTCTTCGCCGAAGTCAACGCGATGAAGGCGGCGGCACGGGCACGGGGCGAGGACATCGTCGATCTTGGCATGGGGAACCCGGATGGCGCGCCTCCCAGGCACGTCATCGACAAGCTGGCCGAGGTGGCCGCCAAGCCGACCGCGCACCGCTATTCCGCTTCCAAGGGCATTCCGGGTCTGAGGAAAGCGCAAGCGGCCTATTATCAGCGCCGCTTCGGGGTCGAGCTCGACCCCGACCGCGAAGTGATCGTCACTTTGGGTTCGAAGGAAGGACTGGCCAACCTAGCCCAGGCGATCACTGCCCCGGGGGACGTGGTCCTGACACCCAACCCCAGCTACCCGATCCACCATTTTGGATTCATCATCGCCGGCGCCGCGATCCGTTCGATCCCTGCAGTGCCTGGCCCCGACTTCTTCGAGCGGCTGGAACGGGCGATGCGCTACACCGTGCCGCGCCCCAAAGTGCTGGTAATTGGCTACCCATCGAACCCGACCGCCCAGACCGTCGACCTCGCTTTCTACGAGCAGCTGGTTGCCTTCGCCCGCGAGGCTGGCCTGTGGGTCATTTCCGACCTGGCCTATGCCGAAATATATTTTGGAGACACGCCGACGCCATCACTGTTGCAAGTGCCGGGAGCCAAGGACGTCGCGGTCGAGTTCACTTCGATGTCGAAGACTTACTCCATGGCCGGCTGGCGGATGGGCTTCGCAGTCGGCAATGAGCGGCTGATCGGCGCGTTGACCCGGGTGAAGAGCTATCTCGACTATGGCGCCTTTACCCCGATCCAGGCCGCGGCCGTCGCCGCCCTGAACGGGCCGCAGGATTGCGTCGAAGCCAACCGCCAGCTCTACAAGAGGCGCCGCGATGTGATGGTCGAAAGCTTTGGCCGGGCCGGCTGGAACATCCCGGTGCCGATGGCCAGCATGTTCGCCTGGGCGCCGATCCCGGAGGCATTCCGCCACCTTGGCAGCATCGAATTTTCGAAGCGCTTGCTGACCGAAGCTCATGTCGCGGTCGCGCCAGGCGTTGGATTCGGCGAGGAAGGCGAGGGCTTTGTCCGCCTCGCCCTGGTCGAGAATGAGCAGCGCCTCCGCCAGGCCGCGCGCGGCGTGAAGAAGATGCTATCGGAGGCGTGATGGAGGCGGCCTCGCCTCTGTGCTAGGGTCCCGGTAACAGGGGAGCATAGCCATGGCCAATGTCGCCGTCGCGTCACGCGTCGATGTCGAGCGTCGCTTCTTCACCGGCATGGTCGTTGCCATGGCACTGTTCGTGTTCATCGGGTTCGCGCCCACCTATTTTCTTTATCCGGTGATCGGCGCGACGCCGCTCAACGGTCGCGTCGGTATGTCGCCGTTGATCCACCTGCACGCAGCAGTCGGCTCGGCGTGGATGCTGTTCCTGATTTTCCAGGCGCACCTGATCCGGGGCAAACGGCATCAACGTCACATGCAAAACGGCCTGATCGGCGCCGGGATCGCGCTGGCCGTAGTGGTCGTCGGCCTCATCGTCGCGATCGAGGCTGGCCAGGACGGCCGCAATCCGCCGGGGTGGACGCCAACTGCTTTCTTGATAATGCCCTTCGCCTCGGCCTTGCTGTTTGGCGCTTATGTCATGGCTGCCCTTTGGTGGCGGCGTAGGCCCGACTATCACAAGCGACTGATGCTGATCGGCACGACCGCAATCCTGGTCCCGGCCGGCGCGCGCATGGCGTCTTTTTTCTTCAAGGGCATTTTGCCACCTGGGCCCTTAGGCGGCATGATCCTCACCGATGTATTCATCGCGGTGTTGGTCGCCTACGATCTCAACAAGCAGGGCAAGCTACATCCCGCGACGATGTGGGGCGGCGGGCTGATGCTGCTTTCACAGCCAGGCCGGGTGTTGCTCGGCCAGACCGAAGGCTGGAATGCCTTCGCCACCAGGCTGATCGGCTAGACGAAAAGCCCGGGCTATACGCCCATGATCTGGCGCGCGGTGGCGTGCCACCATGGCGTGTCCCAGGCGGTGTGCACGAAGATCGCGAACGGCAGGTTGACGGCCAGCCAAATCCAATAGGCGTCATGGATGCGCCGGTTGCGGATCACGTCCCAGAGGAACATCGGCGTGACCATCGCCAGCGTGTAGAGATCCGGCGTGACGGGGCTCATCGGCATGGTCGTCGGCAGCCAGGTGATCCGGTCGACGCTGGCCGGGATCGCCATCACCGTCGCCAGGATCATCATCCGCTTGTGCATCCCGGCATTCGTGCCGCGCGCCTTTAGGCCGATCGCCAGGAATAGCGGGAACAGCAGTCCTATCCGTAATTGCAACAGCAGGATATCGTCGAGCACCGGCAGTCGCGCCTGCAGCTGGTCTCGCATGCCAGGCGGGCCATGTTGCGCTCCCTCCCACACCTGGTGGTACATGGTCGGCGCCAGGATGAAGCCGACGATCACCAGCGCCGGGGCAATCACCATTCCCAGCATCCCGACCCGCATGTGCAGGTCGCGCCGGCCGGTCGCCATCAGCCAGGTCTGGGTGAACAGCAACAGCAGGAACGAGCCCATCAGTACCGCGTGGAAGTGCAGCACGATCGGGAACGGGGGCCGCTGGCCTTCCTGGATCGCGGCGATTTTCCCCAACGAGTCCGGAATGAAGCCGGCCAGCGTGACGACAATGAAGCTCGCTGCGGTGAACACATAAATCCATCGGTCGATGGCGTGAGCGCGCGGCGTCCCCGACAAAACGTCATCAACTCGTCCGGACCCGCCAAATCTCTCTGCCAAAGTCGCCATAGCCACCCCCCGCGTGTCGACGGCGGGACCGTAGCACAGGTGCGAACCATCGCGCACGGTTAACCAAAGTGAAGGTTATCGGCCAACCGAGCCGATGGAACGTTCGGCTGCCCAGTCGGTTTAACGCCGAACGCTTGCGCCTGGCGCTCGGCTCATGCACTTGAAAGGCAAGCATATTTGTGAGTTGGGGATGGGTATGATCAGGATTCGCACGCTAGTAACAATCGGCGCGCTCGCAGCGCTCGCCGGTTGCTCCATGACTCCGCCGCCGCCGGCGCAACCGCGGATCGCGCAGCCGACGTTCGTTCCTCCGGCGACCAATTATCGCTGGACCAACGGCTTTTCCGCGTCCGGCTTCGAGGCGATGCACAAGATGATCGGCCGGACGAACCTGCGCGCGGCTGAATTCCATTGGGCGCCGATGATCCCCAATGAAGGCGACGTCGCCATTACCATTGACACCGCCAACCAGGTCGCCTTCGTGTTCAAGGGCCCGCAGCTGATCGGCGTGACCAACATTTCGACCGGCAAGAAGGGTCACCCGACTCCGCTCGGCTTCTGGACGATCAACTGGAAGCGGCCAATGTACCGGTCGAAGAAATATGACAATGCGCCGATGCCGTTCATGCAGAACATCGACGACAAGGGCATCGCCATGCACGGCGGAGTGACGCCGGGCTATCCGGCCAGCCACGGCTGCATCCGCCTGCCGATGGCCTTCGCCAAACAGCTCTACACGCTGACCAAGCCCGGCGACAAAGTGGTGATCGAAGGCTGAAGTCTCGCCAACCGGGGCGAGTCAAGGCATAGCGCCCGGCGTGACTGAAAATTCGATCCTGCCGCACACCCCGGACCTGCGGTATCTGGCGCAGATCATCCAGCTTGCCGTCGCGCCGGTGTTCCTGCTGGCCGGGCTCGGCGCATTCCTAAACGTATGCGCGGGACGGCTGGCGAGGATCGTCGATCGTATCCGCAAGCTGGAGCCGCGGATCCTCGACAGCCGGGGCGCGGAGCATGACCGGTTGCTCGACGAAGTACGGCTGCTCGACCGCCGAAGCCGGATCGTCAGTGGCGCGATCTTCACCACCGTTCTGGCAGCCTTGCTGATCTCGGCGGTCGTTATCCTGCTGTTTCTCGCCTTCCTCACCGGCTTTCGTTACGGGACCGCCATCGCGCTATTGTTCATTGCGGCCATGGCCTGCACCGGCACTGGCTTCGCTATCTTCCTTCACGAAACCCGCCTGGGCATCCGCGCCATCCAGGTCCGCGCCCATATTCTCGACCATCAGGCGGAGGAGGAATAAGCTACCGCTTCGGGCGTCCAAGAACGTCAGGCGGGACCAAAGCCAGAAGTATACTGGATAGGGTGGGTATCCCGCCCATCGTGAACAGAACCAGATATAGGATTCCCGTCACATATCCGGGAATACCAATATCCCGACCTCGCTTGACGACGATGTTGAACAATACGGCCACCAGCCCGACGCATGTCCCGACAAATATCAAAAACATTAGCGTGGCTGCATTAGTTGGGCCGTCGGCTTCGCGCAGCTCCACAAAGGCCAAAGAGCCCGCAAACGCAATAAGACCAATTATCAGCGATACTACACACGCCACGAGATAAAGTTTGGCAAATCGACGCTGTCCGAGCCGGCCGGTTTGCCATTCGCCGAAGAAATCGCGCCACATCGGGTGAGCCTTCCAAAACAGTGCATCACCCCGAAGAACGCTATTGATCAGGAAGGATTTACGCCTGGTAAATCAGGCGACGCTTGGCTCGACAAGACGCGCTCTCGTCCTTATCGGCGAGGCAATTCTACGCTCCCGGAGATCTCATGGTTAGCGCCAGCCACGTCCTTGACCGCGTCCTCGTCCTCGAAATGGTCCGAGTGACCGAGGCGGCCGCCATCGCCGCCTCGAAATGGATCGGACGGGGTGACAACGACTCCGCCGATGCGGCCGCGGTGGAAGCAATGCGCGCGGCGTTGAACGAACTGCCGATGGACGGCACCGTGGTAATCGGCGAGGGCGAGCGCGACGAAGCGCCGATGCTCTATATCGGCGAGAAGGTCGGAAGCGCCCAAGGTGACGGCCCGGCGATCGACATCGCCCTCGACCCGCTGGAAGGCACGACCATCACCGCCAAGGCCGGCCCCAACGCTCTCGCCGTGCTGGCGATCGCGGAGCAGGGCTGCCTGCTGAACGCGCCCGACACCTACATGGACAAGATCGCGATCGGCCCTGGATTTCCCGAAGGCACGATCAGCCTCGCCAAATCCGTCACCGAAAATGTCCGAGCCCTGGCCGCGGCCAAGAATGTGCTGCCGAGCGACATTACCGCCTGCGTTCTCGACCGCCCCCGCCACGATTCGATCATTGCCGAACTTCGGGCACTTGGCTGCGGCATCAAACTGATTCCGGATGGCGACGTCGCCGGTGTGATCGCCACCACCGACCCGGACACCGGCGTAGACATCTACCTCGGCAGCGGCGGCGCTCCGGAAGGCGTCCTTGCCGCGGCGGCGCTGCGCTGCGTCGGCGGGCAGATGCAGGGGCGGCTCATTTTCCGCAATGATGACGAGCGCGGCCGCGCTCATCGCTGGGGGATCACCGATCTCGACCGTATCTATTCGATGGAAGACATGGCGAAGGGCGACTGCATCTTCGCCGCGACCGGCGTAACGGACGGATCGCTGCTTAATGGGGTCAAGCGCCGCAAGAACGGCTGCGTCACGACCGAAAGCATCGTGATGCGCGCCAGCACCGGAACGGTGCGCCGCGTTTCCACCGAATATCACAAGCCGCTCTGAACCAGCTTGTGAGCAGCAGTGTGCGCTGTATCATCGGCGCATGACAGCGCTTGCCATTCCATCCGACCTGCAGCCGGTCGAGCCAGCCTACCGCAGCGCCCTGCGCGTCCGTGCCGCAATCTTCTGGGTACCAGTCTTCATCGCGGCGCTGGTCGTCGACCGCAACTTCCTGGCCGAGACACCCTTCGCCAGCCTGCTGCCGGTGTTGGCCGGCGCGATCGGCCTTAGCGGAATCATGGTCGCGCCCGATCGCATCTATCGTCGGTTAGGTTATGCAATCGACGCGCGGTCGCTTCGTACCGTCAAAGGCTGGCTGTTTCACACCGATACCGTCGTCCCGTTCGTGCGGGTCCAGCATATCGATGTCACCCGCGGCCCGGTCGACAAGCTGTTCGGAATTGCCAGCCTGGTCGTTCACACTGCCGGAACGCACAATAGCGTAGTCGTCCTGCCCGGCCTGTCGCCCGAGCGGGCGGCCGAGATCCGTGACGCGATCCGCTTGGAAATTCGGGCCGACGCGGAATGAGCGAGGCGGTCGCCCTTGGTGGAACGCAGGACCAGCTCGGACCACCCGAGCGGCTTCATCCGCTCTATTTGCTGACCGGCCTCGGCCAAACTCTGAAAGGCGCCTGGGGCATCATCGGCGGCGGCGCTTATTTTGCGGCTACCGGACGCTGGTGGATCGCGGCCATCATGGTTGTCGGTTTCGCAATCCTTTCGCTCGTGTCGCTGTTCCTGAAATGGCTGAAGCTCGAATATCGGGTCGGATCGGATGAGATCCGCATCGACAGCGGCTTCCTTCATCGCACCAGCCGCGCCATTCCGTTCGACCGGGTTACTGACGTCGACCTGGAACAGGGCCCGATCCAGCGCCTGCTCGGCCTTGCCAAGGTGAAGCTGGAAACGGGGGCATCGGCTGGCAGCAAGGAGGAGGAAGGGGTCCTTCACACCATTTCGCTGGCGCGCGCCGAGGCCCTGCGGGGGCACATTCGCGCCCGCAAGGGCCTTGCCACGGCGCCCGCTGCTGCTGTCGAGGCGGAAGCGCCCCCGATCTACGCGATGGACTTGCGCACGGTGCTGACCGCTGGCTTGTTCAATTTCTCGCTGGCGGTCATCGCCGGCCTGTTCGGTGCAACCCAGACAATCGGCCAACCCTGGGGCATCGATCCGTTCCAGCGGACCTTCTGGCTGGATCTGCTCGCCCGGTCCGAACCGCTTCAGCGGCTGATCATGGCGCACCAGATCGTTGGCATCCTCGCCGGTTCGATTCTGCTCATCGCGCTTGGTATCGGCACGGGCCTGATCCGCACCCTTCTGCGCGAATATGGCTTTCGCCTTGATCGGACCCAGACCGGCTTTCGGCGGCGCCGCGGCCTGCTGACCCTGACCGACGTTACCATTCCAGCCAAGCGCGCCCAGGCAGCGATCCTCGCCAACGGCCCGATCCGGCAACATTTTGGCTGGTGGGTGTTGAAGTTGCAGAGCCTTGCCCAGGATGGCGGCAAGGGCGACCATGTGGTCGCGCCGCTTGCGCATGACGATGAGGCATCGGCAATCCTCGCTTCGCTTGACTGGCCAGCCGCTCCAGCTGGCGGGAGATGGCATCCGGTGGCTCGCGCTTATTTCACCTCCTTCATCGGAATCCTCGCTCCAGCATCAATCTTGACCTTGATCGGGGTGCCGTTCATCGGGCCTATTGCAATGCTGTGGCTGGTCGGTGCGGGGCTCGCCATTTTCATGCGTTGGCTGAACTGGCGGCAGACTCGCTACGCGCTCGACGGCGGGTCGTTGTTCGTCGAGACCGGCTGGTGGCGGCACCGCCGCAACATCGTTCCCCTCCGCAAGATCCAGAGCATCGACCTCACCGAAAGCTGGTGGACCCGCCTGTTCGGAATTTGCACCCTGCGGCTCGGCATCGCGGGTGGCAGCGGCTTTTCCGACCACCATGTTCCGGCGCTGACCCGGGCCCAAGCCGAGGCGCTGCGCGCCGAGCTGCTTATATGAGCCCGCTTGCGGGCGGCGTGGAACGCAGCCTGACGGGCCAGCCATGGCGTTGGCGTCGCTCCGGCGGTGACGATCTCGGCCGCGACCTCGTCGACCAATTGCTGCTGGCTCGGGGAATTGAGGAATCCGATCTCGCCCGTCACCGCGCCCCCACCATCCGTGATTTCCTGCCCAACCCGTCCGAATTCAAGGACATGGACAAGGCGGCCAAGCGGCTGGCGGATGCGGTCGAACGGGCCGAGACGGTCGCCATCTTCGGCGACTATGACGTTGACGGCGCGACCTCCGCGGCGCTGCTAGCCATCCTGCTGCGCCGTCTCGGCGTAGAACCGATAATCTACATTCCGGACCGGTTGATGGAGGGCTATGGCCCTTCGGGCGCGGCCCTGGTCGAATTGAAGCGGCGCGGGGCGGATCTCGCCATCACCGTCGACTGCGGTGCCCAGGCGTTCGAGGCGCTTCAGGAAGCTGCCGATGCCCGGCTCGACGTAATCGTCTGCGATCATCATCAGTGCGCTACCAGCCTTCCGGTCGCATTGGCGCTGATCAATCCCAACCGCCTCGACGAGGGCAAGATCGGAGCGGCGCATGGACATGTCGCAGCGGTCGGCATGGCGTTCCTGCTCGGAGTCGCATTGCTTCGGGAACTGCGTGAGAGAGGAAGGTTCGAAGGCAAGAACGAACCGAAGCTCATTGACCTGCTCGATATCGTCGCTCTGGGCACCGTTGCCGACGTCGCCCGTCTGAAGACGCTCAACCGGGCGTTCGTAACGCAGGGGCTAAAGGTCATGGCCGAGCGGCAGAATATCGGGCTCGTTGCGCTCGCGGAAGCGGCGCGACTGGTGAAGCCGCCGACCTGCCGCGACCTGGGCTTCGCGCTCGGCCCACGTATCAATGCGGGCGGAAGGGTCGGCAAATCGGACCTTGGCGTCCGCCTGTTGACCTCGACAGATCCCGAAGAGGCGCGAACCATCGCAGCCGAACTCGACCGGCTGAACGAGGAGCGCCGGGCGATCGAGGCCCTGGTTACCGAGCAGGCAAGCGAGGCCGCCGAAGCCCAGGCCGACGCACCGCTGATCCTGGTTTCGGGCCGGGGGTGGCATCCCGGCGTGATCGGCATCGTCGCCAGCAGGCTGAAGGAGCGGCATGGCCGTCCGGCCATCGTCGTCGCCGAGGAAGAAGACGGGACCGGCAAGGGCTCCGGCCGGTCGATCTCGGGCGTCGACCTGGGCGCGGCCGTGCTCGCCGCCAAGGACAGCGGCCTGCTGGTCGCGGGCGGTGGCCATGCCATGGCCGCCGGCCTCACCGTTGCTCCAGGCGGGATCGAGCCTCTGAGGGCTTTCCTGCAGGAGCGGATGGCGGCCGACATCGAGGCCGCTCGCGGCGGCCGGGCCCTGCTGCTCGATGCTTTGCTCGCACCTGGCGGAGTCGCCGCGAGCCTATGTGATGCGCTGGATGCCGCAGGCCCCTATGGCGCCGGCTGGCCCGCACCCCGCGTCGCCGCCGGCCCCGCGCGCCTGATGAGGCCGGGGATCGTCGGAAATGGTCATGTTCGGGCGATTGCCTGCGGCGATGACGGCAAGTCATTCAAGCTGATCGCCTTCCGTGCGGCGGATACGGAATTGGGCCAGGCATTGCTGTCCTCGCCGGCCGACAAGCGCTGGTGGCTGGCCGGAACGATCAAGCGTGACGAGTGGAATGGCGGCAATGCGGCGGAAATGCACCTCGAGGACGCCGCCCCGGCTTGACCGAATCCCAACCATCCCCTAGGCGCGCCACGCACCACGATATGTGGCCCCTTCGTCTAGCGGTTAGGACGCGGCCCTTTCACGGCTGAAACACGGGTTCGATTCCCGTAGGGGTCACCACCGCTCGCCGGTCAGCCGCTTCGCTCCCGACACTCACGACACGGCTCGACCTTTCCGGCCAACCTGACAATTACGCCGTTGAGATTGCACAATTTTTGCCAATGCCGTGCGGTTGGCGATTCAGAATAAAGCTCCGCCTGCCAGTATCCCGCGGCCCGAAATCAAGCTCGGGGGCAATTCAAGGAGCTCATTTCCGTGTCACGCCACTTGTCGTCCAAGGTGGACGATCGGATCCTGCGCATTTTAGAGCGAGATGCTCGGCAATCAGTCGTGGCCATTGCGAAGGCTATCAATCTGTCGAGAAGCGCCGTTCAGGCTAGAATTGATCGCCTAGAACTAGAAGGAGTGATTTCTCAATATACAATCGTGCGCGGCGAGACAAATAGAAGCACAAACATCAAGGCATTGTGCTCTATAAAACTAATATCCCAAACTGATTCAAATCAAGTTATAAAAAATATTTCTCAATTGAAAGAAGTATCAAATATCTGGATGGTGACCGGAGCATCGATCGATGCCATTGCATTGATTGAAACATCTAGCTTGGATGATCTTGGGAACTTCAGGTTTCTTCTTGAAAAGACGCAAGGAGTTGCGGAAATTACAACCTCCGTTCTGCTGAAGTCATATCCATAAGCGTCAGTAATTTCCGCAATCGACTTAATTCACAACCTCAGCCACCCCACGACGAGGCTCGCCGTGAGCGCCACCATGCTCGCGCCAAGCGCCAGCGCCGCAGCCAATCCCTTGCCGCGTGCATAGGCCAGCGTCACGCCAAGCTTCACGAACATGTTGGCGAGGATCGTACCGCCAAGCGCCAGGGCGGCCAATTCGGCTGCGATCGCCTGCGATGGCAATCCTCCCGCCGTGACGATCGCCGCATCGACGTCCATCGAGCCCATAATGAGCAGAAGCACCGCGATTCCCTGCTCTCCAAACCGCCCTTCCGCCCAACGTGCCACGACTGCCGCAGCGGCAACGAACAGCAGGAAGCCGAGCGCCGGCAGCAGCGCGATCGGGTTGCCTGGCGGGCTCGGCCCCTCGCATTTCGGCGCCTTGCGGTAGAGCCACCACCCGGCTGCCCAGGCGGCCAACAGCGGACCCAGCACGACCAGGACGAAAGACGGCAGAATCCGCGGTGCGAGGAACGCGACAAGCACGATCACGCGAAGGTACATGACCGCGGTGGCCAGCGCGATTCCAGCCGCCTCTGCGCCGCCCGCCTCGTTCGAACCCAGCCTTTGTGCCAGCGACTGGGTCACTGCCGTCGAACTATAGGCCCCACCGATCAGAGCCGTGGAGATTGTTCCTCGCCGCGCGCCGAACAATCGGTTGGCGACATAGGCCATGAAGGAGAAGCCAGTGACTAGCACCACCACCCACCACAGCTTCCACGGGTTCCAGGCGCCGTAGGGGCCCATTGGTTCGTTGGGCAGGAATGGCAGCACTCCCAGCGCGATTACCGCGAACCGTGCCAATGCCTTGACGTCATGCTCGTCGAGCTTGGCGACAAAGCCATGCAATTCATCGCGCATGGCGAGCACAAGCACGGCAACGGCAGCAGCGGAGACCGCTAGCCCGGCGCTGCCCGATCCGGCGAGAAAGCCGACAGCAAGGGTCGCCAATGCCGCGACCGGCGTGGTCGCGTCGGGCTTTTCCTGCAATCGCTTGAAATAGCCCGCAACCAGCAACGCAGCCGCGCTGGCGGCAATGCATCCGGCGACCAGTGTCTGTCCCTTGGCGCCGAGCAATCCTCCGAGACCGCCGGCCAGGCCAAGCAAGGTGAAAGTGCGGACGCCGGCGACACGGGTTCCGGCCCGTTGGCCGCGTTGCGTCCAGCCGCGTTCGATTCCGATCAGCAAACCGGCGGCGACGGCGGCTCCTATGCGCAGCGCCTCGTCCGCCCAGTTGATCATCTCGTCAGTCTATCCGCGTGCCAGCGAACATGGTCCGCCATGAAGGTCGAGATGAAGTAATAGCTATGATCATAGCCGGGCTGCTGGCGAAGTGTCAGCGGGATGCCGGCCTCGGCACAAGCGCGCTCCAACAGTTGGGGCCTGAGTTCGCGCTCCAAGAAGGGATCGGCGTCGCCGATATCGACCAATAGCTCGCCAACCCTCGCGCCATCCTCGATCAGCGCCACCGCGTCGTGTGCGCGCCAGGCCAAGCGATCGGGCCCAAGATAGTTACCGAGCGCTTTCTGTCCCCACGGGACCTGACTCGGTGCGACAATCGGCGCAAAGGCGGATACCGACCGGAACCAGCCCGGATGGCGAAGCGCCACGGTCAGGGCGCCATGGCCGCCCATCGAATGCCCGGTAATCCCCTGCCGCTCCATGTTGGCCGGGAAATGGTCGGCGACTAGGGACGGCAATTCGCCGGTAACATAGCTCCACATGCGGTAATTGGCCGACCATGGTTCCTCAGTCGCATCGACGTAGAAACCGGCGCCCAGGCCGAAGTCCCAGGCGCCGTCATCGTCGTCAGGAACGCCCTCGCCCCGTGGACTGGTGTCGGGCGCGATAAAGATGATGCCGGCTTCCGCGCAAGCGGCGCGAAATTCGCCCTTCTCGGTGACATTGGCGTGGGTGCAGGTGAGGCCGGACAGATACCAAAGCACCGGCAGCTTCGCGTCCGGCTCATGGTCCGGCACGAACACACTGAACACCATATCGGTGCCGGTGCTGGACGAAGCATGGCGGTAAACGCCCTGCGTCCCGCCATGGCTCTTCGTTTCGCTGACCGTTTCTAGCGTCATTGCTGGGGTCGATACAGGCCGCACAGCTTGTTGCCGTCGGGATCGCGAAGATAGGCGAGGTAAAGCTTTCCGAACGCATTTTCGCGATAGCCGGGCGGATCTTCGCATGACATCCCACCCGCCGCGCAACCGGCCGCATGCCAGGCATCGACTTCCTCAGGGCTATCGAACGCGAACCCAATCGTGCCGCCGTTGGCATGGGTCGCGGGTTCGCCGTCGATCGGGTTAGATACCATCAGCACCGCGCCGCGCCGGCCATAGCTGAGGCGGCCCTTGTCGTCGGTCTTGGCTTCCTTGCCGAACAGTGCGTCATAGAAGCGCTTCGAGCGCGGCAAATCATTCGATCCGACCATCACATGGCTGAACATTCGTCCTTCTCCCCTTTAGATTTCGACGGCGACCGTGGCGGTGGCCGGATCGCCGGTATTGGGCATGTCCTTGGGGTCGATCAGCAGCAGCCTGACTTCCCCATGTCGCGCGCACGGTCGATGCTCGGTCCCCTTCGGAACGACGATCAACTCACCCGGTCCAAGCGTCACCGTGCGTTCGCGAAATTCCATGTCGAGCTCGCCGTCGAGGATCAGGAACAGCTCGTCCGTCTCGTCATGCTGGTGCCAGATGAATTCGCCCTCAACCTTCACCAGCCGCACTTCATGGTCGTTGTATCGCGCGATGATTCGCGGCGCCCAATGGTCGGAAAAGCTCGCCAATTTTTCCGGAATGTTGACCTTGTCGGCCATTATTGCGGCCCTCGCTGCCAAGGCTGATCGGGGCCCATTCGCCACGCCCGCCAGCCCAGCGGAAGATCGGCAAGTTCACCGATGCTGCTGTCCCTTTCGAATACGCTGCGCAATGAAACCACCATTGCCTGATCCTCCCGCGGTCCTTCAGATCCTATGAACTGCCAATCGCCATCATCCTGATCGAGCGAAGCAAGGGCAATCCAGTCGGTCCCGTCGACGACCCCGCGCGTCGTGATCACCGCGACATTCGGTGGATCATCCACAAAGGGCCAGTCGGCGGGCGAATCCATCAGTAAACCACAACGCTCCTGATGCTCTCGCCCGCATGCATCAGGTCGAAACCCTTGTTAATCTCTTCGAGCGTCAGGACGTGCGTGATCATCGGGTCGATCGCGATCTTCCCGTCCATGTACCAGTCGACGATCTTGGGAACGTCGGTGCGGCCCTTGGCCCCGCCGAATGCCGTGCCCCGCCAGTTGCGCCCGGTGACCAGTTGGAATGGCCGCGTGGCGATTTCCTTGCCGGCCTCGGCGACCCCGATGATGATGCTGGTGCCCCAGCCGCGGTGGCAGCACTCGAGCGCGGTGCGCATCACCTCGGTGTTGCCGGTCGCATCGAAAGTATAATCCGCGCCGCCGTCGGTCAGTTCGACGATCTTGGCGACGATATCCTCTCGCGACATGCCCTTGGTATTGAGGAAGTCGGTCATGCCGAACTTGCGGCCCCATTCCTCACGCGCCGGGTTGATGTCGACGCCGACGATCCGATTGGCGCCGACCATCTTGGCGCCCTGGATGACGTTGAGGCCGATCCCGCCGAGGCCAAACACCACGACATTGGCGCCCGGCTCGACCTTGGCGGTCTTGACCACCGCGCCGACGCCGGTGGTGACCCCGCAGCCGATGTAGCAGCTGGTCTTGAACGGCGCGTCTTCGCGGATCTTGGCGACCGCAATCTCCGGCAGCACGGTGAAGTTCGAAAAGGTCGAGCAGCCCATATAGTGAAAGATGGTCTGCCCCTTGTAGCTGAACCGGCTGGTCCCGTCGGGCATGAGCCCCTTGCCCTGGGTCGCGCGGATCGCGGTGCAGAGGTTGGTCTTGCCGCTGAGGCACGACTTACACTGGCGGCATTCGGGCGTGTAGAGCGGAATCACATGGTCGCCAGGCTTCACTGAATTCACGCCGGCGCCGACCTCGCGCACCACACCCGCGCCTTCATGGCCGAGGATCGAGGGGAATATGCCCTCGCTGTCGAACCCGTCGAGCGTATAGGCATCGGTGTGACAGATACCGGTCGCCATGATTTCGACGAGCACCTCTCCCGCCTTTGGCCCTTCAAGGTCGAGCTCGACGATCTCGAGAGGCTTCTTCGCTTCGAAAGCGACAGCGGCGCGGGTCTTCATTATTGCTCCTCCCTGCTTTGCGCGTCGCTCCTTGCCACCTATGGCGGCATCGGCCAAGCAGGGAAAAAGAGGGAAATGAGATGGGCTGGGCAGACGGACGCCATGCGCTGATCACCGGTGGGGGGACCGGCATCGGCGCCGCAACCGCCAGGGCGCTGGCAGCGGAAGGCGCCAAAGTAACGCTGCTCGGACGCCGGCGCGAACCACTCGAGGTTGTTGCCGGACAAATCGGGGCCACTGCTATCGCCTGCGACGTGACCGATCGCGGCGCTATCGAACGGGCTTATGATGAGGCCCGTGCTGCCAACGGCATGCTCGATTTTGCCATCTTGAACGCCGGCGTGGGCGACAGCGCTCCCTTCCAGCGCACCAAGCGTGAAGCCTGGGACCGGATCATTGCCACCAATTTGACCGCGCTGTTCGACGGCGCGCAGCTGGCGCTTCCGGATTTGCTGGAGGGTGAGGACAAGAGGCTAGTGATTGTCGCCTCGGTCGCGGGCCTGAAAGGCGCGCCCTACGCCGCCCCCTATGCCGCGTCCAAGCATGGCGCCGTCGGCCTGACCCGCAGCCTGGCGCTGGAGTTCGTCAAGACCGGCCTCACCGTCAACGCGGTCTGCCCGTCCTTCGTCGATACGCCGATGGTCGACGAAAGCGCCGAACGGATCCAGCGCGCCACCGGGCGCAGCGGCGACGAGGCGCGCGGCGCGCTTGCGGCAATGAACGCCAGCGGCCGGTTCGTCACCTCGGATGAAGTCGCAGCGGCCATTGCCTACCTCTGTCACCCGAACAGCCGCTCGATTACAGGAGCCTGCCTGACTGTGGACGGGGGCACCACGGCATGAGTTTCGATCCCAACAACCTGCAACCCAAGCACTTCCTGTGGGACTTCGCCGACGGCGTCGCGACCATCAGCCTGAACCGGCCGGAGCGCAAGAATCCGCTGACCTTCGAATCCTATGATGAGCTTCGCGCTACCTTCTGGAGCCTGGACCAGTGCCGGGCGGTCAAGGCGATTGTAATTACCGGGGCGGGCGGCAATTTCTGCTCGGGCGGCGATGTCCATGAAATCATCGGCCCGCTGACCAGCATGGACGAAGGCGGCCTGCTTCGCTTCACGCGGATGACCGGCGACCTGGTTCGCGCCATGCGGGCTTGCCCGCAACCGATCGTCGCCGCAGTAGAGGGCGTTTGCGCGGGCGCCGGGGCGATCATCGCCATGGCCAGCGACCTGCGGATGGCGACGCCCGGCGCCAAGACTGCCTTCCTGTTCACCCGCGTGGGTCTCAGCGGGGCCGACATGGGCGCCTGCGCGATCCTTCCGCGAATCATCGGTCATGGCCGGGCCGCGGAGCTGCTGTTTACTGGCCGGAGCTTTTCGGCTGAGGAAGGCCACGCCTGGGGTTTCTGGAACAGGATCAGCGACGATGTCCTGGCGGATGCACAGGCTTTGGCGTTCGACCTGGCGAAGGGCCCAAGCATCGCGCACGCAGTGACAAAGAAGCAGCTGGATGCCGAATGGCATGTCTCGATCGAGGAAGCGATCGAGATGGAGGCTCGGGTCCAGGCCCATTGCATGCAGACCAAGGACTTCCACCGCGCCTATGAAGCCTTCGCCAACAAGCGCAAGCCGGAGTTCCAGGGTGACTGACTGGCTCGACTGGCCCTTCTTCGAGCCGCGCCATCGCGAGCTCTCGCAGCGGCTTGAGCAATGGTGCCAGGCGACGATCCACGACGCCCATGCCGCCGATCCCGACGCCGCATGCCGGGCCTTGGTCGGCGAGCTGGGCAAGGCCGGTTTCCTAAGCCTTTGCGTAGCGCAGGACGGCAAGGCGCCTGACGTACGCAGCCTGGCAATCGCCCGGGCGACCCTAGCCCGCGCCCATGGCCTGGCCGACTTTTCCTTCGCCATGCAGGGCCTGGGTTCGGGTGCGATCAGCCTGTTCGGCAGCGATGCGCAAAAGGCCGAATGGCTGCCGAAGGTCGCCGGCGGCGAAGCAATCGCGGCCTACGCGCTGACCGAGCCGGAGACCGGATCGGACGCCGCAAACATCGCCATGCGCGGCGAGCCGAAAGGTGGCGAATGGCGCCTGAGCGGTGAGAAAAGCTACATCAGCAACGGCACCATCGCCGATGTCCTGACCGTCTTTGCCCGCACCGGCTCTCCTGAGGACGGCGCACGAGGGATCTCAGCCTTCATCGTTCGCGCCGACGACCCCGGCCTTTCAGTAGCCGAGCGGATTGAGGTGATCGCGCCCCATCCGCTTGCCCGGCTCAAGTTCGATGGCGTCCGTGCCGACCTGCTCGGCTCCTACGGCGAGGGCTTCAAGGTCGCGATGCAGACGCTCAATCTGTTCCGGGTGACGGTCGGCGCGGCGGCGCTTGGCTTCGCCCGCCGGGCGCTCGACGAGGCGCTGGCCTTTGCCACCACCCGCAAGCTCGGCGACGGCTTGCTCGCCGACAATCCGGTAACCTGGGACAAGCTCGCGGGCATGAAGATGGCCGTGGACGCTTCGGCATTGCTCATCGCCCGCGCCGCCTGGGAGCAGGATGTCGGCAAAGCGGACAACCGCCGCGCCGCAGCTATGGCCAAGCTCCACGCCACCGAGGAAGCGCAGAAGGTAATCGACGCCGCGGTGCAGATGCACGGCGGCCTCGGCGTCACCGTCGGCGCCAAGGTCGAGGAGCTCTACCGCGAGATTCGCGCCCTTCGCATCTACGAAGGGGCCAGCGAAGTGCAGCGGATGATCATCGGCCGGGACGTGGTAAAGGAGGCGCGATGAAGAGCCTCCTTCCTCCCGGCTGGCCAAGGCCAAAGGGCTATTGCAACGGCATGGCGGCGCATGGCCGGATCATCGTCACCGCCGGCGTCGTCGGCTGGGACGAAAATGAGCATTTCGTTTCCAACACGATTGCCGGCCAATTCGCCCAGACTCTCAAGAATATCCTCGCCATCCTCGAGTGCGACGGCGCCGGGCCGAAGAACCTCGCCCGGCTGACTTGCTACGTCACGTCGATCGACGAATATCTCGCCAGCCTCAAGGAAATCGGCACGGCCTGGAAGGAGATCATGGGCCCTCATTATCCGGCCATGGCGTTGGTCGAAGTCGTCAGGCTGGTCGAGCCCGCCGCCAAGGTAGAAATCGAGGCGACGGCGGTGGTGCCTGAGTGAGTTACGACTCCTTCGTTCGTGATCGACTGCCGCCCGAGAACGAGCTGCCAGAATTTCTGCCGCTCGATTATCCGGCAAGGCTCAACGCCGCCGCTGAGTTGCTTGAAGGCGGCAAACCAGGCGACCTCGCCATCGTCAACGCCCATGGCCGCTGGACATATGCCGATCTCGACGACTTCTCCGGCCGCGTCGCCCGGCTGCTGGTCGAGGAGAAGGGCCTCATCCCCGGCAACCGTGTGCTGCTGCGCGGGCCCAATGGCTACACCATGTTCGCCGCCTGGCTCGGCGTGCTGAAGGCCGGCGGCGTGGTGGTGACCACCATGCCGCTCCTCCGCCCCGGCGAGATTGCGACGGTGATCGACAGTGCCGAGATCAGCCATGCGATCGTCGACAGCCGCTTCATCGGCGACTTCCGCGGCGCCATGAGCCAGACCCGCTTCGTCAAGCATCTCGTCAAATATGACGGCGACTATGGCAAGGGCGAGCTCGAGATGCGCTGCGCGTCCTTGAAGCCGCTCGACCCGGTGGACACCGGCCGCGACGACCCGGCGATGGTCGCGTTCACCAGCGGCACTACCGGCATCCCCAAGGGCTGCATCCAGTATCACCGCGACATCCTCGCGCCGTGCGACACTTTCGCCAAAAATCATTTCCGAATGGGGCCGGGCGATATTGTCATGACCAGCGCGCCGATCGCCTTCACCTTCGGGCTCGGCGCGACCCTGATGTTCCCGCTTTTCTTCGGCGCCGCCACCGCAACGATCGAGCAGCCCTCGCCGCCGACGATGCTCGAGGCGATGGCCAAATTCGGCGTCACCCACCTCGCGACCGCCCCGACCGCCTACAAGGCAATGCTGTCACAGCCTGGCCTGGCCGTCGCATTGAAGAGTCTCAAATGCTGCCTGTCGGCCGGCGAGCATCTCCCCAGTGCGACCTGGGCCGCATGGAAGGCGCATACTGGAATCTCGATCGTCGACGGCATCGGGTCGACCGAGATGATGCACGTCTTCATCTCCGAAAGCGGGGACGCGATCCGCCCCGGCTCCACTGGCCGCGCAGTGCCGGGCTATGACGCAACGGTGCTTGACGCCGACGGCAATCCCATGGCCGAGGGCGAAGGCCGGCTGGCGGTCAAGGGCCCGACCGGCTGCCGCTACCTCGATGACCCGCGCCAGAAAAATTATGTCGAGCGCGGCTGGAACTTGACCGGCGACACCTACCGCAAGGACGCCGACGGCTACTTTTGGTACGTCGCCCGCAGCGACGACATGATCGTGTCGAGCGGCTACAATATCGGCGCGCCGGAGGTGGAAAATGCGCTGCTCGGCCACCCCGCCGTCGCGGAATGCGCGGTGATCGGCGTCCCCTGCCCCGAGCGCGGCCAGAAGGTGAAGGCGTTCATCGTCGCGGCGGCCAATGTGACACCGAACGAGGCCTTGATTTCAGAACTCAAGAATTTCGCGAAGGCAACAATTGCGCCATACAAATACCCGCGCGAAATCGAGTTTGTCGAGGCACTACCGAAGACAGCGACGGGAAAATTGAGAAGGGTGGAGTTGAGGAATCGTGGCTGAGGAATGGCGATCGAAGAATCTCGATACAGTCCAACGACTGCGCGGACAGCATTTCATAAGGAAGCCCTACTCGGCATACCGGCCCGATTGGGATCACGACCATTGTGCCGTCTGTTGGGTGAAACTCATGGAGCCGAATGTGTCGGGCGAAGGCATCATCCACGAAGGCTATGCGGTCACAGCAGATTATCCGCACGGCGCCGATTACGAGTGGATTTGCCCGGACTGTTTCGAGTTAGGGAAAGACCAAATGAATTGGCGAGATGTCACTTAAGACACGCGGGTAGCACTCACTCAAACTCCACGATGACCTGATCGACCGCCAGGCTGTCGCCGGCCTTCGCCGAGGTCGCCTTGACCGTGGCGGTCTTCTCGGCGCGGAGGATGTTCTCCATCTTCATCGCTTCCACGACCGCGACGGGCTGGCCGGCCTCGACCGTATCGCCGGCCTTGACCTCCAGCCGCGTCAGCAGCCCCGGCATCGGCGCCAGCAGGAACCGCGACATGTCCGGCGGCACCTTCTCAATCATGTGCCTGGCAAGCTCGGCGATATGCCGCGGCACCACCACCACCTTGTGCGCAGCGCCCCGCGTCGTCAGCGTCCAGCCGCGGCCCCTCTTCGCCACCTGGACGATGCGGGTCCGGCCATCCATCTGCGCGACCAGCAGCTTGTCGCCCGGCGCCCAGTCGCCGATCACGTCGATCGCTTCGCCGCCTTCGACGATGGCGAGGTTGCCGCCGTCATAGGGCGCGATGGCGACGGTGAAGTCGCGCTTGCCGATCCGAACAACCTGCACCGCTTCGGGGAACACCGGCCTGCCCAGCTGCCCGTCGATCAGCGCCGCGCGTGTCTCGTAGGTCAGTTCGACGATCGCGGCCAAAGCGGCGAGGTCGGTCAGCAATTGCTCGTCGGCCGGCGCTCCATGGAATCCTTCCGGATATTCTTCGGCGATGAAACCAGTGGTGATGTTGCCGGACCTAAAGCGCGGGTGCTGGAGCAGGGCCGAGAGGAAATCGATGTTGTCCGATATGCCGTCGAGCTGGAACGCGTCGAGCGCAGCCACTGCCTCGTCGATCGCGCCATCCCGCGACGGCGCCCAGCTGATCAGCTTGGCGATCATCGGGTCGTAGAACATGCTGACTTCGCCGCCCTCGTAGACGCCGTCGTCGACGCGGATCACGCTGCCGCCACTGCGGTGCTCGACTGGCGGGCGATAGGTGGTCAGCCGCCCGGTCGAGGGCAGGAAGCCGCGATAGGGATCCTCGGCATAGACGCGCGCCTCGATCGACCAGCCATTGAGCGGCACGTCTTCCTGCTTGACCTTGAGCTTCTCGCCCGCCGCAACGCGGATCATCTGCTCGACCAGGTCGATGCCGGTCGTTTCTTCCGTCACCGGATGTTCGACCTGCAGCCGCGTGTTCATTTCGAGAAAGTAGAAGCTCTTGCCGGTCGTGTCCGCGCCGGAGACGATGAGCTCGACCGTCCCCGCCGAGTGATACCCGACCGCCCGGGCCAGCGCGACGCATTGCTCGCCCATCGCCTCGCGCATTTCCGGACTGACGAAAGGCGACGGCGCTTCCTCGATCACCTTCTGGTGGCGGCGCTGGATCGAGCATTCGCGCTCGTTCAAATAGAGGATGTTGCCGTGCTTATCGCCGAGGATCTGAATTTCGATATGGCGCGGGTCTTCAATGAACTTCTCGATAAACACCCGGTCGTCGCCGAAGCTCGCCAATCCCTCGCGCTTGGTCGCCTCGAAGCCTTCGCGGACGTCCTTCTCGGTGTAAGCGAGGCGCATGCCCTTGCCGCCGCCGCCGGCGCTGGCTTTCATCATCACCGGGTAGCCGATGTCCTTGGCGATCTTCACCGCCTCGTCGGTCGAGGCGATGTCGCCGAGATATCCGGGAACGACATTGACCCCCGCCTTGGCCGCCAGCTTCTTGGATTCGATCTTGTCGCCCATCGCGGCGATGGCCTTCACCGGCGGGCCGATGAAAGCGATGCCGGCCTTTTCGAGCGCCTTTGCGAAGGTGGTTCGCTCGGAAAGGAAGCCATAGCCCGGATGCACCGCCTCGGCCCCGGTCGCCTTGCAGGCGTCGATGATCAGCTCGGCCTTGAGGTAGCTTTCCGCCGCCGGTGCCGGCCCGAGCCGCACGCTCTCGTCGGCCATGCGGACATGAGGGCTGCGGGCATCAGCGTCGGAATAGACCGCGACCGTCTTGATCCCCATGCGCTTGGCGGTGCGGATGACGCGGCAGGCGATTTCCCCGCGATTGGCGATGAGGATTTTCTTGAACATCGGAGCTCCGCTTGGCGCCGAAGGGCGGTGGCGGATCTTGCCGCCTCCTTAGGCAAGCCGAGTCGCTATCTTCGCGTCGGGGTCGCTGTCAACGTTGCAACCCGCATCGTTAGCTGCTGCTCGATGCAGCCGACCCGTTCGTTGCCGGGCGGGCAGTGTTGGGGAAGCGCCCGCACCCAATCATCGTGCTCCCGGGCGAAATCTCGACGCTCGGGACTTGCGGCACCCCTTGCGATGCCGGGCCCCACGCCGCCCAGCCGCTGCTCTTCGCGAAGCATTTGCTGCAACAGGTCGCGGAGGTGTTGCTTCTGTTTGGCCAATTCCTGCAGCTCTGCCGCCAGCTGCTTCAAATCCTCGCGCACACTTCCGCTTTGCAGCTTCAAACACTCATTGACGAGAAATTCAGCCGGCAGCGCGCGAATGCTTGTGCCTGTGGCTGGGCTCGCAGCGGTTGGCTGGGCAGCAGCGAGGGCCGCAACCAAGAAATATTGGAGCATGGGCCGCTCCTTGGGCTGGCGGCGCGAAAATACCCCTTGTCTCCGTCGGTTACAACGGACTCATTCAGCCGCTTCCTCGACCGGCGGCTTGTTATGGCCGAGCAGGCGCAGCACCTCGTCCGCCGCGTCGGCGAGGTTTGTCCCCGGCCCGAAGATCGCCTGCACCCCCGCCTCGCGCAGCATGGCATAGTCCTGCGGCGGGATGACGCCGCCGGCGACCACCTTGATGTCGGCGCGGCCGGCTTCTTTCAGCGCCGCGATCAGCTCCGGGATCAGCGTCTTGTGGCCCGCCGCCAGGCTCGACGCGCCGACCACGTCGACGTCGTTCTCAACCGCCAGTTCGGCCGCCTCGCGCGGCGTCTGGAACAGCGGCCCGGCGATCACTTCGAACCCCAGGTCGCCAAACGCCGAACTGACCAGATTGGCGCCGCGGTCGTGGCCATCCTGGCCCATTTTAGCGACCAGGATGCGGGGCTTGCGCCCCATGCGTTTGGCTACCGACCGGGTCCCAGCCACCGCATCTTTCCAGCGGCCGTCGTCGCGTTTGCCATAGATGCCGCGCACCGGCTCCGGTTTGGTATGATAGCGGCCAAAGGCCCGCTCCAGCGCGTCCGAAATTTCGCCCAGCGAGCAGCGCTCCCGCGCGCATTCGACGGCAAGGGCGAGCAGGTTTCCGTCGTCGCGCGCGCCCGTCTCCAGCATATCCAGCGCCGCGCGCGCCTTCGCCTCGTCGCGGCCCTTGCGCATCTTCTCCAGCCGCGCGATCTGGCCGGCCCGGACCTTGGCATTGTCGACCTCGAGGATGTCGATCTCCGGCTCATTCTCCAGCCGGTAGCGGTTGACGCCGACGATGACCGTTTCGCCCATGTCGACCTTGGCGGCGCGCTCGGCGGCGGCTTCCTCGATCCGCATCTTCGGCAGCCCTTCGGCGACCGCCTTGGTCATGCCGCCATGCTGCTCGACTTCCTCGATCAGCGCCCAGGCCCGCTCCTCAAGCTCCCGCGTCAAAGCCTCGACATAGTAAGAGCCACCGAGAGGATCGGCGACCGCGGTCACTCCACTCTCCTCGGCCAGGATCAGCTGGGTGTTGCGGGCGATCCGGGCCGAGAAATCGGTCGGCAGCGCAATCGCCTCATCGAAGCTGTTGGTATGCAGCGACTGGGTTCCCCCCAGCACCGCCGCCAGCGCCTCGATCGTGGTGCGGATGACATTGTTGTACGGGTCCTGCTCGGTCAGCGACACGCCGCTGGTCTGGCAGTGGGTGCGGAGCAGCTTCGACTTCTCGGTCTTGGCCCCCAGATCGGTCATGATCCGCGCCCACAGCGTCCTCGCTGCACGCAGCTTCGCGACCTCCATGAAAAGGTTCATGCCAATGCCGAAGAAGAAGCTCAGCCGCGGCGCGAAATCATCGATGTCGAGCCCATCGGCCTTCGCGACGCGGACATATTCCATGCCGTCGGCCAGCGTGTAGGCCAGCTCCTGCACCGCCGTCGCCCCGGCCTCGTGCATGTGATAGCCGCTGATCGAGATGCTGTTGAACTTCGGCATTTCTTCCGCGCAGTAGGCGATGATGTCCGAGACGATCCGCATCGAGGGTTCTGGCGGGTAGATGTAGGTGTTGCGGACCGCGAACTCCTTGAGGATGTCGTTCTGGATCGTCCCGGTCAGCTGGCTCCTGGCGACGCCCTGCTCCTCGCCCGCGACAATATAGAAGGCCATCACCGGCAGAACCGCGCCGTTCATGGTCATGCTGACCGACATTTCGCCCAAGGGAATACCGTCGAACAGCAGCTTCATATCCTCGACGCTGTCGATCGCCACGCCGGCCTTGCCGACATCACCGGCCACGCGCGGGTGGTCGCTGTCATAGCCGCGGTGGGTGGCAAGATCGAAGGCCACGGAAAGCCCCTTCTGACCCGCCTTCAGGTTGCGGCGATAGAAGGCGTTGGATTCCTCGGCGGTCGAAAAGCCCGCGTACTGACGGATGGTCCAGGGCCGGCCAGCATACATCGTCGCATAGGGGCCCCGCGTGTACGGCGGCAGGCCGGGCAGGCCGCTCTCGATTCCGGCCGCATCCTCGGGACCGTAGACATTCTTGAGGCGGATATGTTCGGGCGTATCGCGGCCAAGGTCGCGGCCCTTGCTTTCCTTGCCGGCCAGCACCTTCCAGTCGTCGATATTCGGCTTCTTGGTCATTGGTTTCGCCCTAGCGCCAACGCCGCGCGTTTGCCAACCAGTCAGGGAGATGGCGAAGGTCTCAGCGCGAAGTCGAGAGCCTCCTCAACGATTCCCGGATCGACGAGGTGACCGCCGTTGAACCAACGCGTCCGGGGCCGCAACCCGGCCCTCGTCAGGGTTGGCAATATGTTTCCCGTGACGTTGGAGAAGGGCAGGATTTCATCCTTTCGGCCGTGCGCGATGAAAATGCGTTGCGACCGGTCGACGCGCGGCGGGATCGACAAAAACCCCGGAGACAGCGCGATGACGCTCTTGAATAACTCCGGATTGGCGAGGCCAAGCGAGAGTGCGTAGCTGGCGCCGTCGGAAAATCCGATCAGGACGATGCGCTCCGGATCGATCGACACCTGAGCGAACAGCTTGGCGAGGGCGGCATCGAGGTTTGCCGGGTCGGGCCCGAACTCTACTTGGCCGTTTGCCGATGTGCCGATGCGCCACGTGACATCGCTCGACTGTAGCGCCAGCAACACCGCGCCCCTTCGATCGGCAACAGGAATATATCGATCCAATACTCGGGACGCCTGGCCTCCTGCGCCGTGCAACAGGATGATTAGCGGCGAGCGTTCCAGTCTCTGTTTCGGGCGGTAAATATAGGCATTGTCGGAGGACCTGGACGCACCTGCAGGCAGTGTCGTGACTGCTTCCAGCGGTCGAGCACTGAGGAATGGGGATGCGGCATGGGCCGGTGAGGGCAGCGCGAGCGCCAATGCCAATGCTGCAATCCGCCTGATCATGATCAGCGTGGTTCGATAACGATCTCGGACGTGATCGAATTGGCGATGAAGCAGGCTTCGTGGGCCTTGTGGTGGAGATCGGCCAGCATCTCGTCGGTCGGCGCCACGTCGCCGTATACGATCCGCGGACGCAGCGTGATGCGGGTGATGCGGGTCTTCCCGTCATCCCCCTTTTCCATCTCGCCTTCGGCCTCGTCGTCATAGCTGGTGACGATCACCCCGGCGCGGCGAGCGAAGTCGAGGAAGAAGAGCATGTGGCAGCTCGCCGCGCTGGCGACGAACGCTTCCTCCGGATCGACCGCGTTCGGATTGGCCCAGGGCATCGGCACGATATGCGGGCTGGCCGAGGCCGCGACATTGGCGAGGCCGTCGAAATTCCAGCTGTGCGCCCGGCTATACTGCCCCTTGGCAAAGTCCTCGCCGGGCGAAGCGAACCAGCGGATCGTGGCGAAATGCTTGGCCATCAGTGCGCCTGCTTAGGCGATTCCATGATCTCCGTCAGCACCCCGCCCATGTCCTTGGGGTGGAGGAAGAAGATCGGCGTGCCGTGCGCCCCGATCCGGGTGTCCCCAAGGATCCGCACGCTTTTGCTGTCATAAAAAGCGCGCGCCGCTTCAATGTCCGGCACTTCGAAGCAGAGGTGGTGCTGCCCGCCGTCGGGATTCTTCTCGAGGAACTTCACGATCGGCGAATCCGCGCCCAGCGGTTCGATCAGCTCGATCTGGCTATTGGGCGTATCGACGAAGCACACCCGCACCCCCTGGGCCGGCAGGTCGAACGCATCGCGCACCACCTCCGCCCCCATCCGCTCGCGGTACATGGCGACCGATTTTTCGATCGAGGGGGTAGCCACGCCGACGTGGTTCAATCGTCCTAGTTTCATTTCACCGAGTCCGTCCCATTGAAGTTGGCCCACTCG
>Ga0310885_10000008_pt1 | contig 30827 bp, 24 predicted proteins | sample T60D2metaG_FD_203445 | JGI IMG/M metagenome (GOLD analysis project Ga0310885, IMG submission 203445) | Lab incubated soil microbial communities from West Virginia University Organic Research Farm, Morgantown, WV, United States - T60D2 | ecosystem: Environmental > Terrestrial > Soil >...
CGGACACATGGAGAAAAAGCATGGCCTATCTAGCGCGTATCGAACCGCAGACTGCCGAGCCGATTGCCCTGATGGGCGTCCCGGCGAACGACACTGCAAAACCCGACTTCTCGCGCCTCGAATGGTCGGTGATCCGGCTGGCGCGGGTCGACAGCCTTGGGACGCTGCGCGAGCCGGGCCGCTGGGGCCGGTTCGTCAACTGGCTGATGGGCCGCAATGGCACGCCGGAACTGGCCAATGAGCGGCTGGAAGCGCTGCGGCGCATGGCTGTGCTCAGTTGGCACTATGGCTTCACCGTTCCCGGCGAGGACGTCGCTTCCTTCTTCTCGGCCGGATTCAGTCCCGACCAATATGAACTGATGGTGCGCAGCATCAGCGCCGCGATCAGCACTCCGCAAGGAATTTCCGCATGAATATGATCAGCCAATTTTCGGCGGTCGACGGGGAGCCGCAATCGCTCGCCGCCCGGATCGCCAAACGTCCCACCTGGCAGCGCGCCGCCCTCTACGGCACGCCGCTGGTCCTGCTTGCCGCGGCCGTTACCTATTGGAACAGCGCTCCTTCCCCTGCAGCTGCTCCTCCTGCCCCCATGGTAACGGTCGCGGCACCCCTCGAGCGGGACATCAACCAGTGGGACGATTATGTCGGCCGGTTCGAAGCCAGCCGCAGTGTCGAGGTGCGCCCGCGCGTCTCCGGCCAGGTTATTGGCGTCCACTTTACAGACGGCCAGGTCGTCCAGAAGGGCCAGCTTCTCTTCACTATCGACCCGCGACCGTTCGCTGCGGCCCTTGCCGAAGCGCGGGCAAGCGTTGCATCCGCGCAAAGCGACCTGTCGCTTGCCGAAATCAACCTCGGCCGTGCCAAGCGGCTGGTCGAGGCCAACGCCGTGTCACAAAGCGACGTCGACCGGCTGAGCGCCAACGTGCGGTCCGCCCAGGCTGCCCTTGCCGCCGCCCGAGCCCGGGTGAGCGCGCGAGCGCTCGACGTCGAATTTGCCTATGTCAGGGCGCCGATCAGCGGCCGCATTTCCGACAGGCGGATCGATCCGGGCAATATCGTCGGCGCCAATGAAACGCTGTTGACCACGATCAACGCGCTCGACCCGATCTACTTCACCTTCGACGTGCCGGAATCGCTCTACCTCAAGACCGCTCGCCAGCGGCAAGCCAACCGTGGTGACGGCGAGACGGCCGAAATCCGGCTTCAGGACGAAGTCAATTACAGCTGGCGCGGAAAGCTGGATTTCACCGACAACGGCATCAGCCAGAATTCGGGAACGATTCGCGCGCGGGCGGTGGTCGCCAATCCGACCTTGTTCCTCGCACCCGGCATGTTCGGCAACATGCGGCTGGCGGATGGCGGTACCGCGCCGGCACTGCTCGTTCCCGACGCAGCCGTGCGCACCGACCAGGCGCGCAAGATCGTGCTGGTCGTCGGCAAGGACGACACGGTCGCCGCCAAGCCGGTCGAAACCGGACCTTTGGTCGGCAATTTGCGCGCCATCCGATCGGGTATCGCCAAGACCGACCGGGTCATCGTCCAGGGCGTGCAGTTCGCCATGCCAGGGGCGAAGGTGAAGCCGCGCGTCACCCAGATCAAACTCGATGCCAGCTCGGTGAAAGCCCCGCCGCCGTCATCGCCGAGCGCGTCACAGGCGACGCTCGCCGCAAACTAGTTCGGACAAGCTCATGCGCTTTAGCCACTTCTTTATCCGGCGGCCGATCTTTGCCGCGGTGATCGCGATCATCATCACGATCGTCGGCGCCTTCGCCTATGTCGGCCTGCCGGTATCGCAATTCCCCGACGTCGTTCCGCCGACGGTAACGGTCAGCACCAACTATCCCGGTGCCTCCGCCGAGACCGTCGCGGACACGGTGGCGGCGCCGATCGAGCAGCAGATCAACGGCGTCGACAATATGCTCTATCAGTCGTCGCAATCGACGGGCGACGGGCGGGTGACGATCACCGTCACCTTCAAGCTCGGGACCGACCTCGATACGGCGCAGGTGCTGGTCCAGAATCGCGTCGCGCTGGCCGAACCGAGCCTGCCCGAAGAGGTCCGGCGGCAGGGTGTTGTGGTCCGCAAGGAGCAGCCAAGCTGGCTGATGGCGGTCAATGTCCTGTCGCCCGACGGATCGCTCGATCGCGGCTATGTCTCCAACTATGCACTGACCCAGATCCGCGACCGGCTGACCCGTGTCGACGGCATCGGCGACGTCCAGATCTTTGGCGCGCGAGACTATGCAATGCGGGTCTGGATCGATCCCGGCCGCGCCTCGACCATGGGCTTTACTGCCGGCGAGGTGGTCAACGCGCTGCGCTCCCAAAACGTCCAGGTCGCGGCCGGCGTGGTCGGGCAGCCGCCCTATGACACCGGCGCGGCGCAGCAGCTCAATGTAGAAACCCAGGGCCGCTTCAAGACCGCCGACGAATTTTCCAACATCGTCATCCGGTCCGACCCGACGACGGGCGCCATCACCCGGCTGCGCGACGTGGCGCGGGTCGAGCTGGGCGCGTCCGACTATGGCGTGAACGCCTATCTGTCAGGCACTGATTCGATCATACTCGGCATTACCCAGCGGCCCGGCACCAACGCCCTCGCCGCGGCCGAGGGCGTCAAGGCGCAGCTCAAGGATGCCGCCAAGAGCTTCCCCAAGGGGCTCGAGTACCGGATCATCTGGAACCCGACCGAATTCATCAGCGAATCAATGACCGCGGTGCAGGAAACGCTGCTCGAAGCGATGTTGCTGGTCGTGCTGGTGATCATCGTCTTCCTGCAAAGCTGGCGCGCCGCGGTGATCCCGATCGTCGCCATTCCGGTATCGCTGATCGGCACGTTCGCGGTGCTCGCCGGCCTCGGCTATTCGTTGAATACCCTGTCGATGTTCGGCCTGGTGCTGGCGATCGGCATCGTTGTCGATGACGCCATCGTCGTGGTCGAGAATGTCGAGCGCAACCTCGAGCATGGCCTATCGCCCAGCGAAGCCTCGCATCGCTCGATGGACGAGGTATCCGCCGCGCTGGTCGCGATCGGCGTGGTGCTGATCGCGGTGTTCGTCCCGACCACCTTCCTCACCGGCATCACCGGCGAATTCTACCGCCAGTTCGCGGTGACCATCGCCAGCTCGACGGTTATCTCCCTGCTGTTGTCACTGACACTGTCGCCGGCGCTCGCCGCGCTGCTATTGAAGCCGCGCAGCGAGCATCGCTCCGAGACCGGGGCGATGGGTGCCCTGCACCGCGCCGGCGACCGGTTCAACGACGCCTTCGGCCGCCTCAGCGAATGGTATGCCGGCTTCACTCGCCGCATCACCCACAAGCCGAAGCGCGCGCTGACCATCTATGGCGGGCTGGTCGCACTGACCCTGGCCGTATTCTGGGCGACGCCGGCCGGCTTCGTTCCCGCGCAGGACCAGGGCTACGCACTGGCCGCCATCCAGCTTCCCCCCGGAAGTTCGATCGAACGCACCGACGCGGTTCTCAAGAAGGCCGTTGCCAAGCTCCTCAAGGTCCCCGGCGTCGACCAGGCGGTGATGTTCTCCGGCTTCGACGGCGCTTCGGGCACCCAGGCGTCCAATGCCGGCGCCGCCTATGTCACCTTCAAGCCGTTCGAGGAGCGGGCCGGAACCGACCGCACCGAGCTCAACATCGAAAACGACATGCGCGCTGCGCTGGCCGATATGGACGAGGCGTTCGTATTCGTCATCCCGCCGCCGGTCATCCAGGGCATCGGCAACGGCGGCGGTTATCGGATGATCGTACAGGACCGCAGCGACATGGGCTACCAGGCGCTCGAGCAGGCCGCCGGCCAGCTGATCGGCTCGGCCCACCAGGACCCGCATCTCGCCAACGTCTTCACGCTCTTCAATACCGCCACGCCGCGGATCTGGGCAGATATCGACCGTGCCAAGGCCGACATGCTCGGCGTGCCGCCGGAGCGGGTGTTCGAGGCGCTGCAGGTCTATCTGGGCTCGGCCTACGTCAATGACTTCAACCTGCTGGGACGCACCTACCGCGTGACGGCCCAGGCCGAGGCTGCGGCCCGTGACGACCCGGCTGATATCGCCCAGCTGAAGACCCGCTCAAATAGCGGCGCGATGGTGCCGATCGGTTCGGTCGCGACCTTCAGCGACAAGACCGGCCCGTATCGGGTGACCCGATACAACCTCTTCCCCGCGGTCGAGGTCGACGGCGAGACCGCGCCCGGCACCTCGACCGGCCAGGCGATGGGCATCATGGAGAATCTGGCTGCGCAGCTGCCGAGCGGCTTCTCGACCGAATGGACTGGCATCGCCTTCCAGCAGGAAGCGGCGGGCAATATTGCCATCCTGATCTTCGCGCTGTCGGTGGTGTTCGTCTTCCTGGTGCTTGCAGCTCAGTTCGAGAGCTTGTTCCTGCCGTTGGCGATCATCCTGATCGTGCCGATGACTCTGCTGGCGGCGATGGCCGGCGTGAACCTGCGGGGGATGGACAATAATATCCTGACCCAGATCGGCTTGATCGTGCTGATCGCACTGGCGGCCAAGAACGCCATCCTGATCGTCGAGTTCGCCAAACAGGCCGAGGAGCGGGGCGCAACCGCGATCGAGGCGGCGGTCGAGGCGGCCCGTACCCGGCTTCGCCCGATCCTGATGACCAGCTTTGCCTTCATCCTGGGCGTGCTGCCGCTGGTGGTGGCGAGTGGCCCAGGGTGGGAGCTGCGTCAGGCGCTTGGCACCGCGGTGTTCTTCGGGATGATCGGCGTCACCGCTTTCGGCTTGGTGTTCACTCCCGTTTTCTACGTCGCCACTCGCGCGCTGGGCGATCGGCTGCGGCGGCCTCGGCAGGGTCCGGCGGAGCCCCAGCTCGCCCTGCTGCCGGCGGAATGAGGTTAGTCATGATGCATCTGAAGCAACTCGCCACCCTGGCCTCGGCGCTGGCGCTGGCCGCCTGCGCCACCGGCCCGGATTATGCCCCGCCTCAGACGGCGTCGGCTGCCGCGGGACCGTTCATTGCTGCAAAGGGCCCTGCGATCCAGCCGCTCGCCCCGGTCCAGGGCAACTGGTGGCGGCTCTACAATGACCCGGTGCTCGATGGGCTGATCGCGGACGCGCTCGCCCACAACACAGACGTCCGCGCCGCCGTCGCGCGCCTGGCCAAGGCCCGTGCCGCGCTCAAGGAGGTCAAGGTCGACCGCCTGCCGCAAGGCGGGGTCAGCGCCGGCGCGACCCGCGGGCGAGATCCGGGCCAGTCGGACGCATCGACCGGTTTCGATGCCGGGCTAAGCGTTAGCTATGAGGTCGACCTGTTCGGCCGGGTCAGCCGCGGCGTCGAGGCGGCGCGAGGCGAGGTTGGGGCAGCCGAGGCGGACGCCGATGCGGTTCGCGTCGCAATCGTCGCCGAAACCGCGCGAGCCTATGCCGACGCCGCTAACGCCGCCGAGCGGCTGGCGGTTGCCGGTCACATTGTCGCGCTGCTCGACGACTCCCTGCAGCTCACTAATCGCCGGGTCGAAATCGGGCTCACCAGCCGCCTCGACACGGCCCGAATCGCCACCCTCAGGAATCAAAGACAAGCAGAGATTCCGGCCATCGCAGCCGAGCGCGACAATGCGCTGTTCCGGCTGGCGACCCTGACCGGACGCGCGCCCGCCGAGCTGCCCCAACAGGCGGGCGCGCGAAACACATCGCTGAGCCTCGATCGGCCGATCCCGGTCGGCGACGGCGCGGAATTGCTCGCCCGGCGGCCCGACGTCCGCGCGGCCGAACGGCGGCTGGCCGCGTCGACGGCGAGGATTGGCGTCGCCACGGCCGAGCTTTATCCGACGATCATCCTTGGCGGTTCGTTAGGGTCGAGCGCTGCCAGCCTCGGCAATCTGTTCAGCAACCCGATCGGCTTTTTGCTCGGCCCGCTGATCAGCTGGTCATTCTCCGACCACGCGCGCGCCCGTGCGCGAGTCGTCGGAGCCGAAGCGGGAGCGCAGGAAGCGCTCGCCGACTTCGACGGCACGGTCCTGCGCTCGTTGCAGGAGACCGAGACCGCTCTGTCCGCCTATGCCAATTCGCTCCAGCGCCTGGAAGCGTTGACGGCCGCTCGGGACGAGGCCGAGGTTGCTGCCAAAATCGTCCGCGCTCAACAGCGCGAAGGGCAGGTGGACTCGCTGGCGCTGCTTGATGCCGAGCGGACCTTTGCCGAAAGCCAGGCGGACGTGGCCGAGATGAATGGCCAGGTGTCGGCCGCGCAGATCGACCTGTTCCGTGCCCTTGGCGGAGGGTGGGGGCAGGCCGCCTAGCCGGCCTTCGACTTGCCGCTGGCCTTCTTTCCTTTGGTCTTACCGGTGCCGGGGTCGGCTCGTTGCGCCGGCTGCTCGACTCCATAAAGCTTGAGGAAAGCGTCGGCTGCGAGGGTAGCGGCCCTCTCGATATCGGCCGGATCGGTGTGCTTGGTAATGCCCAGCAGACGCTTATCCAGCAAATCCCATTCGTTGAGGCCCTTCCAATGCATGGTTGCGACCCATGGGTCGGCGTGCTGCAGCAGCCCCTGGTCCATCAACGTGCTTATTCGATCCGTCAGCCGCAGCCATGCAGGGCGTAGCGCCCGTTCGTAGAAGACTTTGGCCATGGTCGAATCTTCCGGCTGATTGGCCATCATGCGCATGTTCGTGATCGGCATCGGCGACAGCAACCGCGTGAGATAGGCGATCCCGAGCTTGATTAGGCCGTCTCGAAGGTCTTTCCCCGCAAGAAATGCCTGCATGAAGCGATCCGATTGTTCGGGGATATCGTGGTCGACGACCGCCCGGAAGAGATCGTCCTTCGATTTGAAATAACCGTAGAGCGTCGCCTTGGAACCTCCCAGGCGCTCCGAAATCATCGCCATGGATGTTCGATCGAATCCATGTTGCTCAAATAGTTCACAGGCGACCCGGATAATCTCCTGCCGCTTTTCGTCGGTCCTTACGCGCATGGGACTGGCTGCTCCTTGATTACTAAACCGTACATTACAGTTCATTTAAGCGTTGACAAGCCCGCGACTCGTAATTAAACCGTACAGTACAGTTCAACAAAGGGATTTCGACAAATGGCTACCCTCCGGGGCACGTGGCTTCGCCGCGCACCCATCCTATTGCCGCTGCTGCTGTCGACGGCGTGCGCTTCGATTCCCAACCTTGGGGCGAAGCCGGAAATGCGCTCGGCCAGCGAATTTGCGGCCACGGCGTCATTGACCCCTTCCGGCGCGGCCTGGCCCGACCGGGGTTGGTGGCTGCGCTACAACGACCCGCAGCTCAATCAGCTGATCGACGAAGGCATTGCCGGCTCCCCAGACATGGAAGCCGCGGCGGCCCGTTTTCGTACTGCCCAGGGAATTGCCCAGCAGGCGGGAGGCGCCCTTTCGCCGAGCATTGATGCCTTTGGAACATCCGATTTCGGCAAGATCGGCGACAGCAAGCTGATCAGCCAGGGCAAGGCCGGTCTCAGCTTCTCGTTCGATCTCGACCTGTGGGGCAAGAACCGCGCGGCGCTTGCCGCGGCGACGTCGGACGCCGAGGCGGCGGGCTATGAGCTGGCCGAAGCCCGGCTGGCGCTGACCACCGGCATTGCTTCGACCTATGCCGACCTGGCGCAACTCTATCGCCAGCGAGACACGCTGGAATCCGCCCTTCAGATTCGCAGCGAATCCTTGAAGCTGGTCAATCAGCGTGTCGAGATCGGTCTCGATACCCGCGCCGAATTGAAGCAAGCCGAGGGCCGCGTCGCTGAGGCGCGCGACGACCTCGCCGCCAATGAGGAAGCGATTGGCCTGACCCGCAACGCGCTCGCGGCGCTGGTCGGGCAGGGGCCGGACCGCGGCCTTGCCATCCAGCGGCCCGCCGTCGGCATCTTCGCGACACAGGGGATCCCAGCCAATGCGACGATCGACCTGGTCGGCCGCCGCCCCGATATTGCCGCATCCCGCGCAAGCGTCGAGGCGGCCGGCAGCCGGATCAAGGAGGCCCGCGCGGCTTTCTTCCCCAGCATCAACATCTCCGCGCTGGTCGGCCTCTCGGCCTTCGGCGTCGGCGACATTCTTTCACACAGCAATCAGTTTGGCAGCGTCAGCCCCGCGGTGACCCTCCCCATCTTCCATGGTGGCGCGCTGTCAGGCCAGTACCGCGGAGCACGCGGTCGTTATGACGAAGCCGTTGCCCTTTATAACCGGCAAGTCATTACGGCGCTGCGCGAGACGGCGGATGCCGTCACCAGCCGGCGAGCCCTAGACGCCAGGCTGGTAGAATCGCGCCGCGCACTGGCCGACTTTGAAGAGGCCAACAGCCTCGCTCGCCTGCGCTACGAGCGCGGCCTTTCGACCTATCTCGACGTCCTCTCGGCCGAGGAAGGCGTGCTCGGCGCGCGCCTTAACGTGGCTGAGCTCGAGGCCCGCACCTTCCAACTCGACGTGGCGCTGGTTCGCGCCCTCGGTGGCGGTTTCACCGCCTGACCATCCAATCAAAAAGGGAATTTGAATCATGGCTGACAGGGATCCAAAGGAGCTGCACGAAGCGCAGCATTTTGAAACCGTGGTTGCGGTTGACGCGCCGAAGGTGCCGGAACTCGACAAGCGCAAGAAGCGGATGAAAATCCTGGCTGCGCTGGTTGCGGCGAAAGTCGTGATCGGCGCCGGCTGGTGGCTGTTGTCGGATGGCGATCATGTCGCCACCGACAATGCCTATGTGAACGCGGACTCGGCGCAGGTCACCGCATTGGTGTCCGGCCCAGTGCGCTCGGTCGAGGTGGTCAACACCCAGACCGTCCGCCGAGGACAGATATTGTTCCGGCTCGACGACAGCGACGCCCGCCTGGCGCTGGCCAAGGCCGAGGCCGACTATCTGAAGGCCCGCAAGCAATTCGGCCAGATCAGCGCGACCAGTGGCTCCCTGGCGGCGCAAGTTGGCGCCCGCGATGCCGACATCGGCCAGGCGCAGGCACAGCTGGCTTCGGCCGGCGCCAATTTGGAAAAGGCCCGCGTCGACCTTCGCCGCCGCAGCGAGCTGGTGGACTCAGGAGCGGTTTCCAAAGACGAGCTGACGGTCGCCCAGAACGCTTATGCCACCGCTCAGGCCAATGTCGCCCAGGCGCGGGCGGCAGTGTCCCAGGCTTCGGCCAGCCGCGGCGCCGCCCGCGAGAGTTGGGCGGCCAATGAAGCGCTGGTCGCCGGCACCTCGGTCGACACCAGCCCCGACGTTGCCGCGGCCAGGGCCCGGCTCGACCAGGCCCGGCTCGACCTCGAGCGCACGATCATCCGCGCGCCGATCGACGGAGTCGTCACCAATCGGCAAATCCAGGTCGGGCAGCGCGTCGCTGCCGGCAGCGCGGTAATGACGATCGTTCCGGTCGCCAGTGCCTATGTCGATGCCAACTTCAAGGAAGGGCAGCTGGCGCGGGTCCGTCCCGGCCAGCCGGTTGAGCTCAAGTCCGACCTCTATGGAGGCGATGTCGTCTATCACGGCCGCGTCGTCGGTTTTTCCGGTGGCACCGGCTCTGCCTTCGCCCTGATCCCGGCCCAGAATGCCACGGGCAACTGGATCAAGGTGGTCCAGCGCGTGCCGGTGCGCATCGCGCTCGATCCCAAGGAACTGGTCCGGCACCCGCTGCGCGTCGGCCTGTCGATGGACGCCGAAATCGACGTGTCGGGAGCCGGCTGATGAGCGCCCAGGAATCCCCAGTCCCGCAGATGTCGAAGGGGACGCTGATCCTCGCCTGCTTCGTGCTGGCCCTCACCAACTTCATGGTGGTGCTGGATACGACTATCGCCAATGTGTCGGTGGCGCATATCGCGGGCGGGCTCGGCATTTCGCAGAGCGAGGGCACCTGGGTCATTACCTCTTACGCGGTGGCCGAGGCGATCTGCGTGCCGCTGACCGGGTGGCTCGCACGCCGGTTCGGCACGGTGCGCGTGTTCGCGATCGGCATGGCCGGCTTCGGCATTTTTTCGCTGCTGTGCGGAATGGCCTGGAGCCTCAGTTCGCTGGTCGCCTTCCGCATCGGCCAGGGGCTGTGCGGCGGTCCGCTAATGCCGATCAGCCAGACGCTGCTGCTGCGCATTTTCCCCAAGGAGAAGCATGCCCAGGCAACAGGCGTGTGGGCGATGACCACCATCGTCGCGCCGATCCTCGGGCCGATCCTTGGCGGAACGATCAGCGATAACTGGGGCTGGCACTGGATCTTCTTCATCAACGTGCCGATCGCCGCCCTTTGCATGGTCATGGCGGTCGTCCTGTTGCGCCAGGCCGAGACCAAGATCGACAAGCTGCCGATCGACATCGTCGGCATGATCATGCTCGTGATCTGGGTCGGTGCGCTGCAGCTGATGCTCGATCTTGGCCGAGAGCATGATTGGTTCGGCGATCCGATGATCGTCACCCTCGCTTTGATCTCCGCCGCGGTCTTCATCTTCTTCCTGGTTTGGGAGCTGCTCGAAGGCGAACCGGCGGTAAACCTCAACGTGTTCCGCCACCGCGGCTTCACCGTCAGCGTGACGTCGCTGGTCTTCGCCTATGGCACCTTCTTCGCCAGCCTGGTGGTCATTCCCCAATGGCTGCAGGGCGCGCTCGGCTACACAGCTACGTGGGCAGGCTATGCCACCGCCTTCAACGGCGTCGCCGCGGTGATGATGGCCCCGGTCGTGGCGAAACTGTCGACCAAGATCGACGAGCGGTTGCTGGTGTCGTTCGGAATTCTGTGGCTGGGCGTGACATCGTTGCTCCGGGTGTTCTGGTGGACCAGCGATGCGGATTTCTGGACGGTCGCGCTACCGCAGCTGATCCAGGGAGCGGGCATGCCCTTCTTCTTCATCCCGCTGACCACGCTTGCGCTGGGAGCGGTGGAGGAAGACGAAGTCGCGTCGGCGGCCGGAGTGATGAACTTCCTTCGCACCATGTCCGGCGCCATCGGGACGGCGATCGTCACCACCATGTGGTACGACGGGGCGCAAGGAATTCGCGCCCAGCTAAGCGGCGTCCTCAATGGCGCCGAGGCGACCATGCAGTCGCTGCAGGCCCACGGCTACTCCGCCGACCAATCGCGCCAGGTCGTCAGCAACCTGGTCGACAGCCAGGCGACCGCGCTCGCCACCGGCTCGGCCTTCGTCACCGCGGCTATCGTCTTCGCCGCCGCCGCCAGCATCGTCTGGCTCGCGCCACGGCCCAAACATGCCGTCGCCGCCGGCCAAGCTCACTAAAAAGGAATGGAATAATGATGACCGCACTCATGATTACTACGGCGGCGCTAGCCGGGGCCTCGACCAGTTCGACCCTGGCCAGCCCGGCCGGCGATTACGACCTCCGCGAAAGCGAAATCGTCGTCGAAGCCCGCAGCAGTCCGCCGCGCGACTGGACCATGCCGGAGCTCGATTTTGCGGAACCGGACAAATGCCTTCAAATGATCGAAAGACAGATACCAGGCTTCGGCTCGCTCCGGATCGGACCGAGTTGCCCGTCCGAACGAACGGACCGGTCCGTCCCATGGCTTTAAGGAACACAGGGAAATTGAAATGACGAATGACCAGAAGAAGGTCGCCGCTGGTGCGGCATCCGGCATTTTCGCAATGCTGGTTGGGCTGGTTGCCCTGTCTGGCATCATTGCCGGTCTGGCGGCGGATGCCGGTGCCGGTGAGCGGCTCGCCTATGCGTTCAAATGGATCGCGGCGGCCGCGCTGCCCCTGGCGCTGGCGATTGGCGCAGTCGGAAATGCTCGCTTCGGCAGCGAAGCAATCGATCCGACCGCCGGCAAAGAGAGTCCGGCGATGATCGTCAATGGGCGGGTGGTCGACAACACGGTCCAGCAATATTTGCTGTTCGGGGCAGCTTCGCTGGCCGTCGCCGCCGGAGCGCGCGGCGACCAGCTTGGCGTAGTCGCGGCCGGGGCGATCATGTTCATCGTCCTGCGCCTCGCCTTCTGGATCGGCTATCGCATCAAGCCAGTGTATCGGGCGGCCGGATTTGCCGGGACCTTCTATCTGAACGTCGCTCTGTTCGCCTACGCCCTGTGGCTCGCATGGCGTTCGTAGAGGGCGGGCAATTTCCATGACCGGGGTCGATCTCCTCTTCCAGCTGTTCGCGCTGCTCCTCGGCTTCTCGGTCGCGGAGCTGCTGACGGGCCTTGCGCGAAGCGGGCGGATCAGGGTCGGGGCGACGCTTACCGGCGAGGCCGGAATCCGCATTGGCTGGCTGGTACCGCTACTCGCGCTACTGGTGCTGGTCGACCAGACTCACTTCTGGCTCACCGCCTACGAGCTCAAGGGGTTCTTCGTTTTCGACTATGCAACCCTGCTCGCCATATTGGTAATCATCGGCGGCTATTACGTCATCTCGACCTTCGTGTTCCCGGACGACCCGCAGCGCTGGCCCGACTTTGATGCATATTACCTCCGCACCAACCGCACGGTGTTGGCAGGAATGATCGCTATCAACTTCATCACCTTCGCCTATGCGCTCTACGTGGCGCTCGGTTTCGGGCTGGAGATCGATTCCGCGCCGGTCATGCGCAGCTGGTTCAGCTTCGTGCCGGCGATGCTGTTCTTCCCTTGTCTCGTCCTGCTGTGGTTCGTGAAGTCGCGCCGGGCCAATTTGGTCCTGCTGGGCGGAATGAACGCCTTGCTGTTGGTTGGCGCAATCGGACCGAAGCTATTCGATACCTGAGTTGGATTGGGGATCGCCGTCCAATTGATGCGCGCCTGCGATTTGGAAGTGCGTCCGGCGGACAGCGAATGTCCGCTTTCCACCCATTGCGTAGGTTACGAAGGCCAGTTGTCGCCATCTAGTAGCCTCACCCAGGCGGCTACGGCTCCTTTTCTACCGCCGCATACGGATTGCCCCCGATAGCGTGCGCCGCTGAGCCGACTACAGATTGCCGCGCGATTCGATGTGGTCACTTCTCCGAAACAAGAAAAAGGATCCCTCGCATGAAGGACAATATCCGCAGGGCGTTGCTATCCGCTGCCGCACTGACCTTGGTCATCGGGCCAGGTCTGTCTTCCTGTTCCAAGCCCGCTCAGGAAAATGCGGCCGAGCAAAATGCAGCTGAACCAGCTGCGACCGAACAAGCCGGAACTGAGACGGCAGCGGCCGGCCAAGATGCGACAGCGCAGAATGCGAAAGGCCTGCTGAAGGCCATGTCCGACTATCTCGCGGCGCAGAAATCCATTTCACTGGCCTACGACTCGGTTTTCGAGGTGGTCTCCGAAGATCACCAGAAGCTGCAGATCGCAATGTCGGGGACCGTCGACCTCAGCCGGCCGGACAAGTTGCGCACAACGCGCAAAACCGGATTTTCCGATACCGAAACAGTCTATGACGGGAAAACCCTGACGATCCTCGGCAAGGGCAAAAACGTCTACATGCAGGCCGATGTGACGGGCACGATCGATTCCGTGATCGACCAACTGCGTGACAAGTTCCACCGGCAGCTTCCGGGGGCAGATCTGCTGGGTTCCAATGTCTACGATGCGCTGATGACCGACGTCACGGACGTGAAGGATCTCGGCAGCGGCGTGATCGACGGCAAGGAGTGCGACCATCTTGCGTTCCGCGCCAAGGACACCGACTGGCAAATCTGGATTGCGCAAGGCGGTCAACCCTATCCTTGCCGCTATGTGATCACCAGCAAGGGCGTCGACCAGGCTCCGCAATTCACGATGACGGTTCGCGACTGGAAGGCCAGCGCGGCGGCAAGCTCATCCGATTATAGCTTCAAGCCGCCAGCCGGCGCCACGAAGATCGACGTCAAGGATCTGGAGACGCTGAAGGAAACCAGCGACCTGCCTGAAAATTACAGGATCGGAGCAACAAAATGACCATGTCCAGGACACTGAAACTCGCGCTGCTGGCCGGACTTGTCAGCCTAGTCGACCCGGAGGCGGTAATGATGGGCGCGGGCAATGACTCGCTCAGTGCTGTCACTTCTGCCGAAGCAGTTGTGGGGCGCCCCCTGACGCCAGTAAGCGTGGCCGGCGTTGCCCGCCGGACGACAAGACGCTGCGCTGCTGGCGTATATAATTGCTGAGATGTAGCCGGAAGTTGCCTCAGCCCGATTGCAATGACCGCTTTCGAACAAAGCGGACATTAGTTTGAGCGCCAGGAAGGCCTCAATGAGGAGTAGGGAGGCACGCCTTACCGGCCTGCCTCCCTGCCGGACGGCTCTTTCGGACCAGCGTTGAATCGATCGAACATTTGCGGCGGCTGCGCGCGCAGCGACTGCAATAGCATCAGCATTGCCTTTTGTGATTCCCGGGCGTGCCCCGACATCGGTCGGTTGAGGTCCGCCATGACAGTGATCGAAAGCGCAACCGTAATGAAAAAGACGGTTGCCGCCCTTCTGCCGCGTGGACCGTCCACCTGGTGACCAACGACCGCCGCCATTACCGCAAGATAGGCAATCAGCAGGACACCCACCTCGACCGGCACACGCAGGTCCCAGGCAACCTTGCGCTCGGTGTCGAGATCAATGACTTCATTGTAAGACATCAACAGTGCCGTGGTGACGCCGTGGGCAAGCGCGGATTCGCGCGAAGCGCGGATGGCGGTCCAGAGATCGATCAAGAGTTGGTCGTTCCTTGCGAGAAGCGCGCGGCTATCGCCACCTCCATTCGCCAAGTCGATTCGGTTGCTAGTGTAGGCGAACAACAGCTGGCTGAGACGCGAACGATGCGGCTCGTCGAGCAACTGAGCACGCAGGTAAGCGGTGCCGATTGCATTTGCCTCGCTGGTTACTAGCTCACGCCGCGCTTCGTACCGGTTCAACACCATGCCGAAGCTGAAGGCGAGAAGCAGGCCAAGCAGGCCGAGCATGCTCGCGAGCAGGTATCCCTCCTGCGCGACCGACTCGCCGGACTCTCGCACCTTGTTCGGCGAGCGCCGTTCCTGAACCTTGCGTATGAGGCGGCCTGCCCCCGCCGCAATGAGCATCACGGCAAGGACGCCGATCCCGATCGCGACAATAGAAAGGTCGGACAACCAATTCGACGGGTATCCGCCCTCCATCGATTCCACTCCTTCGTCAGCTTGGGCTCACGACGATACTTGTCATTGCCCACCGAACAAAGTCCGGCTTCCTGCGGAGCGATCTCTCGCCGGTCACCAATGAGCTGCCGAAATGCAATCCAATCGCAAGAACGCAACCCGCCTATTCAGCGCCCGCCAGCCGCGCGCTCACGCGGATTCGACGGGAATAGATTCCGTCCATTGGTGAGGCGATGGATTCGATTTTCATATTCTCGTGCCAGCTCGCCGTGGATTCTACAGGCGGCCTCAGAGTTCGCCGTTTCGGCCGTGCTTCGTTCAACCTGTTGACGGTAAAATAGATAATTCAGGTCCATTTTGACATTCTCCGCGGATGGGCGGCCGATTGGCAGTCGCCTATGACGCCAGCATGACGAAGGAGTGCTCACCCCGCTGGATTGAGGTGGAATACCGGCGAGCAACGAAGCCCGGCCGCCCCGAAATGGGGCGGCCGGGCAAGTTCGCACTCAGAAGACAAACGGCAGGCCATCAATGACGAGGTGATCGTTCGCGGCCTCGAACCCAGTGATGTGCAAGGTGGCCCCGGACAATCCGAATATGGTTAGATCGCCGTTGCCGTTATCGACAACCGTCACATTTTCTTCGTTGATGTTGATGGTGTCGGACGCACCGTCGCCAACTCCGTTGATACCGAGGATGATGTCGATGTCGGTAATGCCGGTACCCGACGGATCGTTGATGTTGATCGTGTCGGCGCCGCCGGCTGCGTTGACGGTGACCTGCTCGACGTCGTGCAGATCCATCACGATGTTGCCCTGGACGCGGGTGAACAAGGCGCTGTCGTTGCCATTGGCCGACAGGGTGAACTGTTCCGACGCCGCAAAGCCGTTGAACAGCATCTCGTCGGAGCCGCTTCCACCCTCGACCCGATCACTGCCGTCGCCCTGGTCCCAACGGAAGACGTCGTCACCTGCGCCGAGAAAGCCGACGTCGGCGCCCTGGTCGCCGTCCAGGAAGTCGTTGCCGTCTCCCCCGAACAGCGTGTCGTTGCCCGCGCCGCCGGCGATGAAGTCGGCACCGGAACCGCCGGACAGGGCATCGTTTCCCGCACCGCCAAACAGGGAGTCGTTGCCGTCCTGTCCGGACAGGTCATCGTTGCCGCTGCCGCCGGTCAGCGTGTCGTTGCCGTCGCCGCCGAACAGCTGCGCCGTCGGGAGGGGGCCGTTGGTTTCGTCGAGCGTGACGACGTCGTTGCCGTCGCCCGCATTGACGCGGATCAAATCGGTGTTGGCGACCGTCGGATCGCCATCGATTGCCTCGCCATTGACGAACAGATGACCGCCCAAATCGCGGCTGACCGTGATGTTGTTGTCGGCATCGCCGCCTGTAACGAGTAGACGATGCTGGTTCGACTGGAATTTACCGATAATGCTCATTTGCAATTTCTTTCCACGAATATTGATTTCACTTATCGACTCTTGAAATTACTAGGCCACGTTACTTGCGTAGACTTGATACAAGATCGGTCCACAATCGGCTCCTTGTCTAATTGTTGCCTAAAGTAGAGGGTGGCTACCTCGGAGACCAACTCGCCCGCCTCTTCCATAGGGGGGTGATCGTGGGAGCAAGCGTTGGAATAAGCGTTGGAACGGCCGTCTCGCGGCCGGTTGGTCAATTTCCACGGTTTTCGATCAAAGCTCCATCTGTGATCAATGTTTTCGATCACAGAAATCGGAAGCCGAGCTCCACCCTCGGGCGAAACCCGCGGCATTCGCTACGGGAATAAACCTACTAACATGCGTCAAGTTTTTGGTGTAATGAGCCGCCCAAGGGGGGCTGTGTCGCAAGGAGAACGAGATGCTACTCCTACGAACCCGCAGCTGCGTATCTGCGATTCTAGCCATAACGATGCTCGGGAGTTCTGCCGCGAGCGCTGCTCCCGCTCCCAATAATATCGATCCCTATGTCGCGTTAAGTGTGTTGAGCAGCGCCGGATCACCCGCGGCGGGATCGATGGCAGCCGTATCGGCCGGATCGGCGGTCGCAACCGAAGCGGCTGCAACTCAAGATCCATATGATGGGACACCCCGAGGAAGCATGATGCCGCTGTGGGTCGCGCTAGGCGTCGTCTTCGCAGGCTGGCTCTGGATTCTTCTGGATAACAACAACCACCACCACGGGGGCGGTACGCCAGTCAGCCCCGCTTGATTGGCCCTGACGGTTCGTCCTTGGTCGCTTTCAGTCCCCGCAGCCGGGGACGGACCGGTGGAATCCCGCAGAACTGCGCCATGTCTCTGGCCATCAAGCCGGAGACGTAAATCTCGGAAGGTGGGTGGAGGCCCGAGCCGGAATCGAACCGGCGTGCAAGGATTTGCAGTCCTCTGCGTAACCACTCCGCCATCGGGCCTCGCGGGTCAGGCCTTTGGCGGCACGGCCCATTGCTTGTCAACCGGACCATCCGACAAATGAGCCGGGTTGGTTGAGCCCGGCGGGCGCGGGGGCGTCTGCCGGGCTCTCCCGTGCCCGCAGTGGTTCCACAGCCGGGATCCATTGCGCGCGACAAACCTCCAACAAAAAAATGAGGCCGACTTCGCAGCTGTCCCGCCTGGGACGCCCGCGGAGTCGGCCTCGTCCGGTCGGTCAGACGATCTGCGCCAGGACGTTCAGCACCAGCGGGCTGTCGGCATCGCAGCAAAATTCGATGCCGTTGATCATGCCCGTATTGTTGTATCCGTCGATCGCCGAATGCATCGCCGCCGCGCTGACCGGAATGTCCTCGCCGGTGGTGAAGGGATTTTGCCATGCGGCGGAGCTCGGAGCGATCTTCGCGTCAAACTCGAACTTCGCCCAGAGGTTGCCGTCGTGGAAGCTCGTGTTTGTGTTGGTGTCGGTGTTGCTTGCGGTATCGTCGCTGTTGCTGGTGCTGGCGAATTGCTGCAGCCAATCGATCGCGGCATCGAGGAATTCCCGCGGCGTATTGGTTGCGCCGCCATTCGCGTCGCCGATGCAGTTGCCAGTGTCGTCGTCTGGATTGTTAGCGAGATAGTTGAGCCATGCCGCCACCACATCGCGGCCAAGCATGAATGTTCCATCTCCGGTGTTGCCGTTCAGCTGCTTGTTCGAAGCATCGATCAGCGTCTTTGCATCGGCGATGCTGATGAAGATGGTGTCTTCGTCCGGATCGGTGATGCCATTCTTGTTATAGTCGCCGATCAACAGGCCGACCGTTGTATCGAGCGGCTTGGTGTCGTTGACGCCGTCCTTCGCGATAGCGTTGATGAAGCCATCGCCGTTGCTGTCCATCGGATTGACGCCGCCGACACCGTCGCTGTCGACCGCATAGAGCAGTTCGCCAATGGCAAAGCCTGGAGTGCCCGCCTGCTTGGGCTGATTGTCGGCGACACCGTCCCAGAAAGTGCCCCACTTTGGGTTTGCCCAGAAGCCGGGCGTCCGGACGCCTACGCAATCCTCTGATTCAAGCACATAGTAGCCGGCCTCATTGTCGTCGGACACCGCCTGATCATCGGTGACCGTCACGACGTTGACGTGGTTACCGAGTACCGACTCGTACGAGTAGGTAACTCTGATCGCTCCGTCCGGTCCCAGATCGAGATCGAGAGTCTGATCCGATCCGGCGAAGTCGGTCCAGCTGCCCGAGGCCTCGTATATGCCATCGCCGTCAGCATCGATTTCGACATGCGCGTCGCCACCGCCATTGACGGTGTTGTAATCGAGGTTGCCGCCGTCCAGCACGTCCTGCAGCGTGATGCCTGTCAGCGTCACGTTGCCGGTGTTTGTGAGGATTATCTCGAAATCAACCGGGCTACCCTCGATGGCAGACTGCGGCTTGGTCAGATCGTCGGCCGGTACATATACGCCGCCGGTGGTGTCCGTCCGCACGTTCTTGACGATCGAGACACCGGGTAGCTGGCAGACCTCGACCTGCTCGCTGTCGGAGGCTTCGGGCGCCGCGATGCCAGACACCGCCGCCTCGCCGTTGGCAGTGACGGTGTTGTGGATGAAGCCATCGCCGTCACCGGCGTTGTCGATGTCGTCCTGGGTGGCGGTATAGCTCGCAGTGTAGGTCCAGGTCTCGTTGAGATCGAGCAGTCCGTCTTCGTCCAGATCGCCGTCGTTGAAGCCGTCGGTGTCGGCGTCATCGGCCACCACCGTCACCTTGTCGTCGACAACCACCACATTATCGAGCGCGACATTGCCCGTATTGGTGACACTGTAGGTATAGTTGATGATGTCGCCGTCTTCGTCGACGCAGTCACCGCCGTCGTCGAGCGCCGCGACTTTGTCGATCGCGATCGCCGGATTGTGCACTATTGGTACGTCTGCGTCGTCACTGACTGTCGAGGTTTGGGTCGTGGTTGCCTTGGCAATATTGGACAAGATGCCATTGCCGCCGCCGTTGCCGTCGATGTCGTCCTGGGTGACGGTATAGCTTGCGGTGAAATTCCAGGTTTCGCCCGGATCGAACTCGTCATTCGAGTTGGTGTCGCCGGTGTTGAACCCGCCGACCTCCACTGGTGCCAGGCTAGTTCCGGCCAAGGCCTCGACCTGGTCCTCGGTCAACAGGCCGGTAAGCGTAACGTTTCCGGTATTGGTGATGCCAATTGTGTAATTCACAATGTCGCCGGCCGCATCGACCTCGGGCGCGGTGGTGTCGCCATCCACGTCATGGACCAGCTTGTCGATGCTGATGCCCGGGTTCTGGTCGACGGGAACGCTGGCGTTGTCGTCGTCGCTGACCCCTTGGTCGGAAGTGACCGTGGCGGTATTCTCAAGTACACCGTCACCGCCGCCATTATTGTTTAGTTCGGCCTGGGTGACCGTATGTGTCGCGGTGAAATGCCATGTCTCGGTCAGATCGAGCTTGTTATCGTGGTTCGCGTCGCCCGAGTTATAAAGCACGGCGTTGAACAAGACCGTTACCGGCTGAATGCTGCCCGCGTCGGCATAAGGATCGGTGATGACGATCCCGGTTAGCGGAATATCGCCAGGATTGGTGACGTCGAGCGTGTAATGGATCACTTCATTGGCGGCATCGGCGCTGCCGCCGGCAATCATTGCGCCTTTTTCGAGATGAATTGCCGGCACCAGGATATGGTTGCCGATCAACATCGTGGCCGTTCCGGTCGTCACATTCACGATCTGGTCGCCGTCATTCAGCGGATCGGTTGTCTGTGTCCATATGCCGGCTGGCGGGTCGTAATCGGCGAAATTGACGTCCGTGCCGGGATCGGCCGGGCCATTTACGTCGGCCGCCGTCAGTACTTCGCGGATGGTATAGGACGCATTCGGAAGCAGACTGGCGAACTCGAAATGGCCTGTGGCGTCCGTCAGTGCAGTCTGCTCGTTGGCGTCGAGCTTATTATTTCCGTTGATGTCGATATACACAGTGAAGCCGGCCAGCCCGACTTCGTCATCGCTATTGCCGGCGATATTGTCGACGCCATCCAAATCACGGACCCCGTCGCCGTTTTTATCATTAAACTTGGTGCCTGAGATCTTGGCCGCGACCAGCGTGTTCCATTCGGCAAAGCCGGCATCGTCCGGTGGAGTCGGGCCGAATTGGGAGAAGAGCGTGAGATAGTCGTTCGGGCTTGCGCCGGCAAACAACGAAACCGGAAGATAGAAAGTATAGTCGAGCTTTCCTTGACCCGCGCCATCGTCGCGCAAGAGCAGCTCGTTATCTCCCCCGGAATCGAGATCGAAGCGCAAGGTGAAGTCCGTCGCCGGGTCGCCGCCATTAGAGGCGAACGCGAGCGCTGCTCCTTCATCGAAATGATAATCGGCAAGAGTAGCTGAGGCGGACGACGTAAAGATTTGCAGCTCTTCCAGCGAGACTTCGGAATTGACGTTTTCGTTGATGTCCAGGTTGATGAGGTAATAGGCTTCGAGACCGGGAAGGCCGTCGAGATTGAGGTAGACGATCGGAATATCGCCGAGTTTGATGGAGTCCGTATTTGGATCCGAGATATCCAAGCCCGCGTCCGTATGGGGCTTCTTGATGTCGTCATCGGTGTTGAAGCCCAGCAACGTGGCGTCGCCGTTCATATTCAGGAACGGATTGAATAGACCGGTGCCGGTCGCGCCGATCTCGGCCGATTCAGCCGTGTTGTAGTGTTTCAGGAAGAAAGGGTAGGTCGTTGACGTCGGCGTAAAATCGGCCGGGACAAACCATCCTTCGTCAGTGACTGAGTTGAAATCGTTGGTGTGGTTGGCGCCATCGTCGTCGAAACCGCGGACATCATAGTCGGCCATCGTACGCTCTCCCCTGGGTAAAGCGGGGCGCGATCGATATGACTTTGCCCCGCCGTAGGCCGCGAAAAACTGGGCGATCTGCGAATTCCGGTTTGATCACAGTGATTTCGCGACTCAGGCAACGGGGAGGCAATTAGCACTCTTGTTTAATTTGCGTTAACTATCTTTAGTTAGTAGTTTTGGAGAAACTTGCCCAACCTCGCCAAATTCAATTAGTTAGGGGTGAATGTGACGGCTGACTCCGTGCGAGTCGGACGCTGGGGGGCAGATCCTAGGCCGATGCAATTTGTAGCGTCTCCAACTGAAATCGTCGCCGGCGCGCTCCGTGCATGCCGCAGGCATTTTGTCGCAGTGGCGGTGTTCAGCGCCTTGCTTAACCTGCTGTTCCTCGTCCCGATGCTGTACATGCTGCAGGTCTACGACCGGGTCATCCCGACGCGGGGCCACCTAACGCTTTTCTTCCTGACTTTGGTGCTGGTGTTTGGCCTGACGACCCTCGCGCTGCTTGACTTTGTCCGCGCGCGTCTCCTCGTCCGCGCATCGATCCGCCTCGACCGGCAGCTGGCCGGAGTGCTGCTCGACACTTCACTGGCCCGGCGCGACCGAACATTCGATGCCGTCGCCCGTCAATCAATGCGCGAGTTCGACACGCTCCGCCAGGCGCTGACGGGACCGGCGATAGTCGCACTGTGCGACGCGCCATGGTCGCCCATCTACATACTCATCTGTTTCGTGATCCACCCGCTCATCGGCTTGCTGGTGCTGGTCGGTGCAGCGATACTGGCGGCCGTCGCAGTCCGTAACAGCACCGCGACCAGCGGCCCAATACAAAGCGCACATGATGCAGCTGCCCGCGCCTATGCCAGCCAGGAACAAGTGCTGGCCGGCGCCGAGAATGTCCGCGCCCTGGGCATGCGCCGAGCGATGGTCCGACGCCATCTGGCCGAGCGCGATGCCATGCTTACGTTGCAAAGCGGCGCAAGCTTTGCCGGCAGCCGTTACGTCACCATCAGCAAGTTCCTGAGACTAGCCCTTCAATCGCTGGCACTTGGCCTTGGCGCCTGGCTGGCGATCGGCAACAGCATTTCTGGCGGAGCGGTTTTTGCGGCATCATTCCTGGCGGGCCGCGCGCTCCAACCCATCGAGCAATTGCTCGGCACGTGGCGGACGGTTGCTCAGGCAAGAGCTGCATACGACAAGCTCAACAGCCTGCTGGAAGCTCGGGAAACCGACACCGCCATGACTCAGCTGCCGCCGCCTGAAGGCCGCATGGACGTCGAGCAGCTTACCGTGCTTAACGCGGCCGGAGACGGTGCCATCCTCGCCGGGATCAGCTTTCAGTTGGTGCCTGGCGAAGTGGTCGCGGTCGTCGGGCCAAGCGGGGCTGGAAAGTCGACGTTGCTGCGAATGCTTGCCGGGGCAGGACGACCCGACCGGGGCATCATCCGGGTCGATCATGCAAATGTCCTCGATTGGGATCCTGAGCGCCTTGCGGCCTATGTCGGATTCTTGCCGCAAGACGTTTGTCTGTTCGCTGGAACGATCAAGGAAAATATCGCGCGCTTCGAGGATTCGAATGCTGGAGACGAAGACGTCGATGCCAAGGCGATCGCCGCGGCGAAGGCATGCTTTGCTCATGAGCTGATCCTGAAGCTTCCCAACGGCTATGATGCGACGCTTGGCTGGGGCGGTCGCGGCCTTTCGGCCGGACAGGCGCAGCGTGTCGGCCTCGCTCGTGCACTATATGGCGATCCGCCAATCATCCTGCTTGATGAGCCCAACGCCCATCTCGACGCTAGCGGTGAAGGCCAGCTGGTCGACACTCTGGTTGCGCTGAAGGCCCGGCAGGCCGCGGTGCTGGTGGTCGCACATCGCCTGGGCGTCCTCGCCGCCGTCGACAAGATCATGGTGCTTCGTGACGGTCGGCTGGAAGCCTTTGGCTCCCGCGATGAGATCATTGCCCGTCTTGGAGGCGGTCCGGCGACACCGATCGAATCTGCTCCTCGGCCGATCAAGAAGAGCGCTGCCTTATGAGCGGTTATCTTCAAAACATTCATCGCAGCTTGATGATTGTCGGCGATAGCTCGGTCGATGAGGCACAGGGTGGTATCGACGATTCCCGCCGCGATATCCGCCTTGGAATTATCGTTGCCGGACTGTTCTTCGTCCTGTTCCTGGGATGGGCCGCATTCACGCCACTGGATGCGGCTGCCTATGCATCGGGCCAACTTGTCGTTTCCGGTCAGCGCCAGTCGGTCCAGCATCGCGACGGCGGAGTGGTCGCGGCGATCAACGTTGCGGAGGGCCGCCAGGTCAACAAGGGTGATCTGCTGATCGAGCTGGCCGGGGCGGAAGTCCGGGCGCAGGAGCGGGCATTTGCCGCCCAAATGGTCAATTTGCAGGCACAAAAGGCCCGGCTCGAAGCAGAGTTGTCGGGCGCGCCGACAGTCACCTGGCCGGCGGAATTCAGTACGGCTCAGGGCCCAAGGCGCGCAGAGGTCGATGAAGCGATCCGCGTCCAGTCGAATGAGTTTCGAGCTCGCCGCACGCTGCTTTCCGCGCAATCCTCCGTACTTGGACAGCAATCGGCTCAGGCTATTCAAAGCGCCAGCGGTTATCAGTCCAAGATGGTCTCTTCGGCCGAGCAGGAGCGATTGATCCAGCAGGAAATCGATGCCTTGCGACCGGCTGCCGACAAAGGATTTGTCTCGGTTTCGCGCATGCGTGCCCTGGAGCGAGCGAAAGCAGATCTTCATGGTCAGCGCGGCCAATATCAGGCCAGCGTGGCCGAGGCCCGTGCTTCGGCCAGCGGCGGGCGTCTACGCCAGATCGAAGCAGAAAAGACCTACCGTGAAAGGGCCTCTTCAGAATTGCGCGAAGTCGAATTTGCGCTTGGCGAGCTGCTGCCCAAATATCGCGCTGCGAGTGACCAGCTGGAGCGATTGAGGATTAGAGCGCCCGTGTCCGGAACCGTAATCGGCCTTTCGATTTTCACCGTGGGTGGCGTGATCGCGCCCGGCCAGACGCTAATGGATATTGTGCCGGCCAATGCCGATCTTGTCGTTGGAGCCAAGGTGGCGGTCGACGATGCCGATGACTTGCGGGTCGGGCAGCAAGCGCAGGTCAAGTTTCTCGGACTTCACGATCGCAGCCTGCCGATCATCATGGGCCAGCTCACGCGCCTGTCGGCCGACACGCTCGTCGACGAGAAGTCCGGCCTGCCTTACTACACAGCGGAAGTTCGGGTGCCCGCCAATGAAATGCAGGCCGTCAAGAAGATCAGAGGCAAGGATTTTGAGTTTCGGGCGGGCGCTCCGGTGGCGGTGCTGGTCCCGCTGAAGAAGAGAACTGCGCTGCAGTATGCGTTCGAACCGCTGTCTGACACCCTATGGGCGGCATTTCGGGAGCATTGATCATCGCCTGGTCAGCGCCATTCGACGAATGGAGGGGCGTCTTGCTTGGCGGAGCAACAAGTGCAGGATATGGAGCCCTTGAAGGGCCACTGTGTTAGTGGCATATAACAGTTCGTGACGAACGAGGAGTTCATGCAGGATTTCAGCCTGGCCCGTCGAGCGATGGTCGACAGTCAACTTCGCCCCGAAGGCGTGACCGACCGCGACGTGCTGGCGGCGATGAGCAAGGTTGCGCGAGAAGATTTTGTACCGGCCGAAGCGCGGGCACTGGCCTATTTCGACCGGCCAGTGAAAATTGGCGCTGGGCGATCGATGATGCCTCCAGCCGCACTTGGCAAGCTGCTGAACGCGCTTGGACCGAGAGCGGGAGAGCGAGCTCTCGTGGTTGGCTCCGGCACTGGCTATTCTGCCGCCTTGCTTCGCTCCATCGGACTGGATGTCGTCGCGCTGGAATCCGACCGGTCATTGGCTTCGGCTGCAGCGGCGGCCGGCGTTGAAACGTCGGTTGGGGAATTGGAAATGGGATGGGCCAAGGGTGCGCCCTATGACCTCATTCTTCTCGGCGGAGCTGTCGAAGAAATTCCGGCCGCGCTCGTCAAGCAGCTTCGCGAAGGAGGGCGTCTTGCGGGCGCCGTCGTGGAGCGCGGCGTGTCTCGCCTGGTTATTGGAATGGCTGCCGGCGGCGCGCTAGGGAGGCGCAGCATTGCCGACGCGGACGTGGAGCGGTTACCCGGCTTCGAACGGCCACGGGCCTTCACCTTCTGATAGAGCGGAGAAACGCCTGTGACCCGTAGCCTTGTCCTAGCCTCGTTGCTGATTACGCTCACTTCAGGGGCGGCTTCGGCCGACACGCTGCGCGAGGCGCTGGGGTCGACCTACCGCGCCAACCCCACGCTCACGGCTCAACGGGAAGCCTTGAAAGCAACTGACGCTGGCGTAGCGATCGCCCGGTCGGCCGGGCGACCGACGGTAACCGGCACCGCCGGCCTCACCCGAGACATTTCGCGCAGCGGCCGTTTCGAAGTCGGTACCGGCAAGGGGCCGTTTCTGACGGCGGGCGCAGATCTGGCGGTTCCGATCTTCCAGGGCGGGACCGTCAAGAACGATATCAAGGCAGCAAAAACCCGGGTCGAGGCAGGTCGCGCAACGTTGCGCGCTGTCGAGGGCGATGTCTTCACCGAGGCGGTTGCGGCCTACATGGACGTAATTCGTGACCGCGCGACGGTGGAATTGAATGCCAACAACGTGAGAGTGCTGCAGACCAACTTGGAAGCGACCCGTGACCGGTTTGAAATCGGGGACGTCACCCGCACCGATGTCGCCCAGTCCGAAGCGCGGCTTGCGCTGGCCCAGTCACGGCTTACTCTGGCCCAGGGCCGTGCCACCGCCAGCGAGCAAAACTACCGGCGGGTCATCGGCCAGCAACCCGGCCAGTTGCAACCCCCGCCGCCCTTGCCACCCTTCCCGGCCACCGCCGATGAAGCGGTCCGGATCGCCCTCGTCAACAATCCCGACCTGATCTCGATCACCCGTCAGGCCGAGGCGGCCGGCTATGACGTCAAATCAGTTCGCGGCACCCGCCTTCCGACAATCTCCGGCGTGGCTTCGGCAGATTATTTCGATGCGACGGGCGACGATTTCGGCCTTCAGTCCGGTACGGCCACGAGCATCGGCGCCCAGGCACGAGTTCCGCTCTATCAGGGCGGCCTGCCTTCGGCCCGTATTCGCCGGGCCCAAGCGATTGAAGGACAAACGTTCGAGCAACGCATCGCCACCGAGCGAGCGGTCGTATCCAACACGCGGTCCGCCTTCGCCGACTATCAGGCGGCAATGGACGCGATCAAATCGAACGAGGTGGCGGTCAAGGCCAACGAGTTGGCCCTTGAAGGCGTCCGCGCGGAAAACAGCGTGGGCACCCGCACGATCCTCGACGTGCTCGATGCCGAACAGGAATTGTTGAATTCCCAGGTCCTGCTGGTGACCGCGCGCCGCGATGCCTATGTCGCCGGCTTTCAGCTTCTGAACGCCATGGGGCAGGCCGAAGCCGACGATCTCGGCCTCGATGGCGGAGCGCTTTACGACCCCCTCGGCAATTATCGCCGGGTTGCGGGCGACTGGAACGATTGGTCGGACGACCCCCGCCATAATCCGGTCGCGACCAGCACCGTCACACCGCAGGAACAGCCTCAGGGCGTGACTCCGGACGCCCAATAAGTAATAGGAGCGCCATGGCCGGTGCTCGTGAGCCTTCGATGGAAGATATTCTCGCGTCGATCAAACGCGTGATCGCCGAAGAAAAGGAGATTCGCGCGGTGACCGCATCTACGGTAGCCGATCGGCTGGTCGAGGGTGAAGGCGAGGACGTCCTCGAACTCGACGAAACCATGGAGGCGGCGCCGCCGCCGGTCGATCTTGGGCCGCCGCTGCTTGAATCCGATGCGGCCGACGAGAGCCGCCAAAAGCTGGAAGCCCTTGCGAGTGTGGCCGCCACGGCTCCGCCGCCGCCGCAGTACAACCCGCTCGAGGAAATGATCCGCGAAATGCTGCGGCCGATCCTCAAACAATGGCTGGACGAGCATCTGCCGGCGATCGTCGACGAGCATGTGAAGCGCGAGATCCACCGCATCACGGGGCGGCCGGTCTAGTTTCGACCAGCGCGCCCGCTGGCTCGACGAGGGTTGGGAACCAAGTCCGGCCTTATTGAATAGCTAAGCGCTCATCGTTACGCCACGCGCCATGATCAACCGCATCGCCCTTGCCGCCAGTGTCGCGGCCGCCGCCCTAATCGCAACTCCGGCCATCGCACGGCCGATGACTGCGACCGACATGCAGATGATGCGCCGGCTTGGCGCGCCCAGCGTATCGCCCGATGGGCGCTATGCCGTCTTCTCCCTGTCGACGACCGACCTGGCTGCCAACAAGCGCAACAATGTCGTCCATATCCTCGACCTCAAGGCCAAGGGCGCGGCTCCGCAGCCGCTGGCCGGCGCGACCCAGGGCGCTCATGATGCAGCGTTCGGAGCCGATGGCGCAATTTGGTACCTGGCACCCGTCAATGGGCAGGATCAGCTGTTTCGCATGGCCGTCAGCGGCCAGCCGGCACAGCTGTCGGATCTCAAGGGTGATATTTCCGGTTTCAAGGTCAGCGCCGACGGCAGCAGGCTGATCGTCTGGGCCGACCGCGATCTCAAGTGCCAAGACTTCGCCTGCGAGAGCGTCAAGAAGGTCGACCAGGGCGGGTCAGCCCGTGAATATGATCAGCTGTTCATCCGCCACTGGGACACCTGGGCCGAGCCCGGCGTGCGCAGCCGCATTTTTGCGTTCCCGATCGAGGGTGGACGAGTAGCGGGCCCCGGCGTGCCAGTAACCGCCGCGTTGGTCGGCGACACGCCGTCCAAGCCGTTCGGCGGCGGTGAGGAGGTCGATATCTCGACCGATGGCAAGACCGTCTATTTCGCACTGCGCGAGGCGGGGCGGATCGAAGCGACGTCGACCAACCTCGACATTTTCTCCGCGCCTGCGGACGGATCGGCCCAGCCGGCCAACCTTACCGCCGACAATGACGGCACCGACAATCTGCCGACCTTGTCGCCCGACGGCCGCAGCCTTGCCTATTTCTCGATGGCGCGGGCCGGCTACGAAGCCGACCGTCAGGTGCTCAAGGTCCGCGACCTGGCCACCGGGCAAGTCCGGGCGCTGACGCAGAATTGGGACCGCTCGGTCGGCTCGATCGCCTGGTCAAAGGACGGCAAGTCGATCCTGGTCACGGCCGAAGATACGCTCGAGCAGCCGGTCTTCCGGGTCGACGCGGCGTCCGGCAGGGTCACCAAGCTGACCGGCGACGGCCACGCCGGCAATGTCGTGCCACTGGCCGGGGGCGGTGCGGTCTACACCTCCAACAGCGTGAAGGCGCCGGACGACCTGTTCCGGGTCGACGCCAAGGGCAAGGTCACCCAGCTAACCGACGTCAACCACGCGCTGCTGGCCGAACTCGATGCGGTCAATTTCAAGAAGTTCAGCTTCAAGGGCGCCAACAACGACACCGTGTGGGGCTTCACGCTGAAGCCGCAGGCGGCAACCGGCAAACTGCCGATTGCCTTCGTCGTCCACGGCGGGCCGCAGGGCAGCTTCAGCAACAGTTGGTCCTATCGCTGGAACCCGCGCGTGTTCGCGGGTCCCGGCTATGGGGTGGTCAGCGTCGATTTCCACGGGTCGACCGGCTACGGCCAGGCCTTTACCGACGCGATCCATAACAATTGGGGCGGCTGGCCGCTTGAGGACCTTCAAAAGGGCCTCGCTTTCGCCACTGCCAACGATCCGCAGCTGGATGCCGACAATGCCTGCGCGCTCGGCGCCAGCTACGGCGGCTATATGATGAACTGGATCGCCGGCCAGTGGCCCGACCGGTTCAAGTGCCTTGTCCAGCACGACGGCGTATTCGATGCCCGCGCCATGGCCTATGAAACCGAGGAGCTTTGGTTCGACGAGTGGGAGCATGGCAGCAAGGCCTATTATGAGGATCCGGCCGCGTTCGAGCGGTGGAACCCGGTCAACTATGTCGCCAAGTGGAAGACGCCGATGCTGGTGATCACCGGCGAGAAGGATTTCCGCATTCCATACACCCAGGGTATCGCCGCCTTCACCGCGCTCCAGCGCCGGGAAGTCCCGTCGAAGCTGATCGTGTGGCCGGACGAGAACCATTGGGTGCTGAAAGCGAAGAATTCGATCCGCTGGTACGATGAGGTGGTCGGCTGGCTCGGCACCTATCTCGGCAAGCCCGCCGCCAACTGATTGTTGCGGTGCGGCACATGGGCCGTTAGTCGCGGCCCATGACCGAGCTTGCCAAGACGTTCGAGCCGGGCCCGATCGAGGCCCGCTGGTATGCCCATTGGGAGGGGCAGGGGCTGTTCCGCCCGGAGCGGCCTGACGCCGAGCCTTTCACCATCGTCATGCCGCCGCCCAACGTCACTGGCTCGCTGCACATCGGCCATGCGCTCGACAATACGCTGCAGGACATCCTCGTCCGGCACGCGCGGATGCAGGGCAAGGACAGCCTGTGGGTCGTTGGCATGGACCATGCCGGCATCGCCACGCAGATGGTGGTGGAGCGCAACCTCGAGGAGCGGCAGGACAAGCGCACCAACTACAGCCGCGATGAATTCGTGGCGAAGGTCTGGGAGTGGAAGGAAGAAAGCGGCGGGCAGATCACCCGCCAGCTCCGCCGCCTCGGTGCCAGCTGCGACTGGTCGAACGAGCGGTTCACGATGGACCCGGGTTTCGCCAGCGCGGTCATCCATGTGTTCGTCGAGCTGTACAAGCGCGGGCTCGCCTATCGTGACAAGCGCCTCGTCAACTGGGACCCCAAGTTCCAGACCGCGATCAGCGACCTGGAGGTCGAGACCCGCGAAGTGCAGGGTCATTTCTGGCATCTGAAATATCCGCTGGCCGACGGTAAGGGCGCGATCCACGTCGCAACGACCCGGCCGGAAACGATGCTGGCCGATATGGCGGTGGCCGTGCATCCGGATGACGAGCGTTACGCGGCGCTGGTCGGCAAGATGCTCAAGCATCCGATCACCGGCCGGCTGATCCCGATCGTCGCCGACGAACATGCCGATCCGGAGCTGGGGTCGGGCGCGGTCAAGGTGACGCCGGGTCACGACTTCAACGATTTCGAGGTCGGGCGCCGCGCCGGGTTCAAGCCGGCCGAGATGCTCAACATGTTCGATGGGCAGGCGAAGGTCGTGCAGACCGCCGACGGGCTGATCCCGGCAGACCTGATTGGCCTGTCGCGCGAGGCGGCGCGGAAGGCGGTTGTCGATCTTCTCCAGGAGGAAGGCGCGCTCGAGAAGATCGAGGAACGCGTCATCCCGACGCCCTATGGCGACCGCTCGGGCGTCGTAATCGAGCCGTGGCTGACCGACCAATGGTATGTGAACGTCGCGCCGCTGGCCGAGCGGGTGATGGCCGCGACCCGCGCTGGCGAGATCAAGATCGTCCCCGAAACCTGGTCCAAGACCTGGTTCAACTGGCTCGAGAATATCCAGCCCTGGTGCGTCTCGCGCCAGCTATGGTGGGGGCATCGCATCCCGGCATGGTTCGACAACGCCGGCAATGTTTTCGTCGGTGAAACTTTTGAAGAGGCGCAAGAGCAGGCTGGGGAGGGC
>Ga0310885_10000013_pt1 | contig 27609 bp, 26 predicted proteins | sample T60D2metaG_FD_203445 | JGI IMG/M metagenome (GOLD analysis project Ga0310885, IMG submission 203445) | Lab incubated soil microbial communities from West Virginia University Organic Research Farm, Morgantown, WV, United States - T60D2 | ecosystem: Environmental > Terrestrial > Soil >...
TGGCAGTAGAAATAAATGATTTAAGGTATCATCTTAAGGAAACATAGATATTTGTTTTGATCATAACAAGTAATTAATCTTCTTGCCTCATAATGGAGTCGATATTGATGAATTCATTCTTCTTACATTTTATCCAATAATAGCATTTTTCGCGATGGGTTTTCTTGCTAAGAAATTTAAACTTGGGGAAGCATTGGGATATTTATTTCAAGGTGTTAGCTGTCTTTTATTTGCGGTTTTTTATGTTTTCATGATCCCCAGAGGAGGAGCTCAGGGTCTTGCCATAGTATTGATATTGTTTGGAATCTTGTTATTATTTATGGCAAGAAAGCAGAAGATATCTCCTAAGGATCAAACCACGCAATAAATAAATGATAACTCTAGCGGAAATTCTAATCTAAATTTTCGAATTTTTATTATATGAATGAGAATATTTTCTTCTTCTATATTCAATAAGTCCCATTAATTGATATCCATATTCTAAATTGTGCTTGACATGATTTATTCCATGTGAGCCATGGGGAATGAATTTACCATCCAACACATTTTCTACATAGGACTTTAGTTTTCTTATTGAAATTGTTGCATGTTGTAGCTGTCTATCATTGAATTTTCTTCCCAACTCTTTTTCAATTTGATGACTGAATTCATCCGTTCCAATTAGTCTTGAATACTTTTGTAATTTACTATAGTTTACGCACAAATCAGTTATTTTCTTATAATCTTGTTCTGGGATTTTTGCCAGCAGTTCATTCAGCTCATGTTTTTTCCTCCCAGTAATAACACTCAGGCTATTGACAAGGTCCTTCTTGCTTAATGTATTTTCCTTTTCAGAAGTGGGTATTAAAGGCTGTAATGAAGAGGCATCTGAATTAAGAGTATTTTCAGTTTTTTGCACAATCTCAATGGGTTCAGAGATGTCTAATGTTTTATTGATAGCATCGTGTCTATTTTTAAGGTAATATCTTTCTAATCCATAAAGATTTACCTTTTCACCAATGATATCAGAACCTCTTCTAATTATTGATATAATATTGAGAATAATTTTTGGATAATAATACTTTAGATCTGTTTCTAGATTATCATAATTGTCCATTATGTCTTTGTAAATACTGAATATTGCATCGCTAACTACTTTATTCATTAATTGGCTTTCTGCATTTACAATTGATTCATATTGTTTATTGTCCAATCCTCTAGCTCCGATCGTTAGAAAATCACAAAGTTCAGCTTTTGAAAAGGCATATTTGTTTTCATCGCAGGCCACAACTATTGCTTTCATCATATCTATCCAAAATTCATCATTGTTAGAAATATCTAAATTTTTTATCAACAAAGTGGTATCTGATTTTATTTTGCTATCGGTTATTCGCAATTCACTTAATACTTGAGAAAGTATTTTTTCTGGATTGACGGTAGTGTTTCTATAGGTCAATAGTTGTTCACTTATTATTATCCAATTATACTAATTATAGTATTTCTATTTAAAGTGAATTTCTAATAGTTCGATAAAATTGTTATAACTTTCCTTTTATCCTGGTTCTGCTATCATGCATTTTCATTATCTGTCAAGTTTAAAGAAACAACTATGATATTGTATTAAACTTCCATTTCATGATTAGATACAGTTTCGTGAAGCTATAATATTTTTAATATTTGTCCGCTATTTTTACGAATTATAGCTAAAAGTCGTTTTGAAACTTTATTCAGTAAATGCTTGACTTCTTCCGCATCGTATCCCTTTGAGACCACTTGAATTCTTATTGTGGGAATATTATCGACATATCCTTGTGGATGGGTTTTTAAATATAATCTATCTGGTGGCGTCGATGTAACTATTTTTGTTAATCTAGAAGAGATCATAGCCTCACTTAGTCCTTGAACATAGTAATTAATCTCTCGTATTGCGAAGTTCCCAATTTCTCGTTTGAACAGGGGTAGGATGTTTCGGGTAAAAATTGCCTTCATCTCACTCGGAACTCCTGGCAAACATATTATACGTGTTTTGTTAAACGAAAGTAATACGCCAGGTGCATTACCAACAGGATTTTGAACTGGAGTCGAATCTATTGGAATTATTGCCATCTTTAATCTTGCTTTATTAATTTTCACCGTTTGATGTCTTTGACTATAACTTTTTTTTACCATATCTAATGCAATGTTATTCAACTTCAATCCCTTTTTGAGTGTCTTACCAACTCCCAGTAATGTCTTATCGTCATAGGTAGGACCCAGTCCTCCACAAATAATTATCCATTTAGGTTTCCTGCTTAGAGAATGTGTTAGGGTCAGGTTAATCTCATCTAGATCATCTCTAATTACAGTCACTCTTCTAACAAAACCACCAATGTTCGTAATTTTTTTTGATATCCAATGAGCATTTGTGTTTAAAGTTATGCCAGAAAGCAACTCATTACCAATGCATAGAATTTCAACAGTGTACATTAAAGTATCTTATTTGAAGAAGCCATGAAGAATTTGTAGATACTGAAAAATTATTGGTGTAAACCACATATTTGAAAGGCAAAGGTAATATATCCAGCAATTGTTGTCGATAGTCTGAAAGGGTAAAAATTATTGGTGTCTTTTGGCATTAATTCATATTTTATTGCTGAAGTATCTGTCTTTGATATGGTTAAACGTACCAATTGACTTTCAAGCAAATAATCCCATGGCAATTGAGTAGTAAATTCTCTTCTTGTAGCCACTATAGATACAACTCTATCTGTATTATTTTTATCTAGAATAACAGAATACTCATAATCATCGTTTTCCTCAATTGGATCACGAGTGGTGAATGGATCGATATTGACATATTTCTTAATCTGTTCTCTAAAAGAGACTGATAGTTTATTCATTATGACTAGATCTGTCAAAGTTAGGGCTTTTATTTGATTAGGAGATGGAGGCTTTATTTCGGTTGTTGATAGCATAGACTGCAATACTGATATGTTAATCATTATATAATTTTTGATGTTTATAATTTGTCAGCGACTTAATATTTATAGAATTATAAGGATTAATATTATAAAATCTATTGCCGGGGTACCCAAGCTAGGTAAGATATACATGATTCCCTAAAAGGGGTCAGCCTCGAGATCAAAATGATTAAAAACCGATGGGTAAGCTGATGTTCGCAAGAACTCGTGGGTTCGAGTCCCACTCCCGGCGCCCTAGTCTCGGATTCTTACACAATCCTTATAGATACAAGGAGCAATATTTTCTCGCATTAGGTAAGGAAGAGGTAAAAACAGAATGACAGTACAAGTTGCGGGTGAAACTCTAGGTAATGAAACGGAGAGTTCGCTAGAAAAAATCGCTTTGATTACAAAGTATCAAAAATCATATGTTGCAAACTCCCTCAGAAGAATGGCAAAGAAAAGTACCTGCAACGTCAGTCCTAGTCTAAAAAAGTGATTTATAACAATCATTGTTGATAAATGTTCTTAACATTGTTCCGCTATAAGATAATAATGTCAAAAGTAAAACGTTTGAAGAAAACCCGTGTTAGAACAGTACCATTAAAACCGATCAAAATACAACTTGTAACTGTCTCAAAGACCAAGGGGCCCTCTAGAATGAAGGAGAGATTATCTTTCTCACCCAAAGAGATTGCCTCGGGAATTCCTCCAACTCCAGATCGAGATTTAATCTACCATGGTGGAAGAACAATTGCACATTTATTCTTCACTAATCTATTCGTTGGTGGGACATCGTCTTGGCTCAAATCAGATATAAATTCTATAGACCAGGCCATTTCGGGGGCGATGGCTGACAAAAATCTCAATAATGTAATTGCGCAATACTTTCCAGGAAAAAAAGTGACGAGTATTTTTAACGGATCTAAAATCGTTGAAGGGCCATGGCCGGAATTCTTCACAACTAAAGACGTAGAAGTCATGCTAAAAAGTCTCTATCTCCAAAAGAAACTAGCTATTAGTAATCTTAAGAACACCGTATTCAATCTAATACTTCCTCGCAAAACTATTCTTGAACCACCAGGGAGCGGGGGTGCATCCGAATCTTCTAAAAGTGCTAAAACATCTAGGCAATCGCCCAAAGAAGTAGGTCCGGAACTAGAGGAAGATGATTCCCTTAATGGGTTAGGCGGTTACCATGGCTCAGTACACTTTAAACAGGGAGCTAAAATCATCACGTTGTATTATTCGGTAGATGTGTATTCTGAGAGGTTGTCCGATGGGACGCACAACGGAATTCCCTTCTTTGATAAACCTTGGAAAAACATAGTAGCTACACTCTACCATGAGTTAAATGAAGCGAGAACAGACCCTGACGTTGATGACGTAATTGCAACAAATAATCTAAAGTTGTGGGGATGGGCAGATAAGAAAGGCGCCGAGTGTGGTGATTTTCCCATCGCGGAAGCAGAAAAATTAGGTTCCCTAGCGATGGTGTTTAAAGAAGTTCCCTTGACAAGTGGTACTGGAACTGTTCCAATCCAGCTTCAATATTCAAATGCAGTGCATGGACCTGAAGGGCCGATACCAGCTCCACATCATTAACCAACTTTTTTATTGACTTTGGAACAATAAGGTTGGGAGCTCTTCAAATGTGTACCCAATTTTTATTGTTTGTTACATAACTATTTCCAGGGAATTCCCTTATTCTGGTGAGTCCTTATCTTAATTTAATATGGCGGGTCATGAATGTAGCAGTTAATGAAGGAAGATTAATACTAAATAGGGTACTTCCTCAGTACGAAATCGCATTTGATCCATTACAATTCTCGACCAATAGTAACATCAGTTTGTTGATAAAGCTTTAGTTCCTTTCATAGGAATTATACGAAATCTAAACTGCCTCAAAAATAAATTATTAACTAAAACAATAGTTTGATGGCGAGAATTCAGAGTGTCCTATCATAAAGTAAATTAACTCCCAATTGTAGAATATACAGTGATTTTAGCAATTGCTAAACGAGAATCCGCGACCATGAGGAGCGTGTTCGAGTCCCACTCCCGGCGCCTTAATAAATAAAGTACCAACTGATGGAGCCTGTCTACTACTCTACTTCATGTTGATCCACATTGGGCAATTAATTCATTTTCATGTGTAAAACATACATGCTCTAGTTTCGTGTAGTCCTGAAAGGAATATTTGCAGCCACATTGATATTCCAGTATTCTCTTCTTTACCTTATATCCGTTAGAAGAAACTAACTTAGACATACGATATTAACACTAAACATATATATCAACTTTAAATGATGATTTCAACTTAGAATTGCTTATAATTTATTATCCTCTAAATAATCCCATTTACTACACGATTAGCTTAAAATAGACCCCAATGCATGAAATATGAGGAGTGGATAAGACTTCTCTTTTAGTTTTATATCATTTAGAAAAGATTATATCATTTTGTATGTAGTGGTGTTTCTTTCGATTGGATTGGGTACGATTGGTATCCATGTAACACATACATTTGGAGCAGCTCAATCAAATCAGGCTGGAACAAATCAGTCTGATTTTAACTTTGTTGCTGCCGGAGACTTTGGTTGCGGTAAGAACGCCAATAAAACAATAACCAATATGTTATCAAGACAACCTGAGCTAGCCATAGGCTTGGGAGACCTTTCATATCAAAAGACTGCAGATTGTTGGTTTCGTATTGTTTCTCCATTAGATATCAATGGACGATTAAAAATTGCCCTAGGAGATAATGAAATGTTTCCTTTTAAATTTACTCAATATATGAAACATTTCAACATGGATAGCCCATTCTATTCATTTGACTACGGAAAGGTTCATTTTCTTGCTTTGGCATCTGCGAAGAATAAAGTAATAGCTTATAATGAAAGTTCGGAGCAATATAAATTTGTTAAAAATGATCTAAGAGCAGCAGATCAAAATAAGAATATTAATTGGATAGTAGTGTACTCTTTCAGGGCTTTCTATTCTTCTAATACAACACATCCGGGGCTTGATGAATTGCAAGATCTGTATCATCCCCTCTTTGATAAATATGGAGTAGATATTGTCCTCCAGGCTCACAATCATAATTATCAACGTACATATCCAATTAATTATAATGAGACTAAAACATTTACTCCTATCATAACTGATAGAGACACTGAGAAATACAACATTGATCCGAAAGGACCTTTATTTGTCACGGTAGGAACTGGAGGAGAGGATCTCTATAATTTTACTGGTCAAGCACCCTACGTTATAACTCAATTTCAAAGACATGGATTCTTAAATATAGATATTGTAGAAAATGGAACGAGGTTAAATGGAGTCTTTTACGAGAACAGAGATAATAGTGCCAAGGATCGTTTCACAATAAAAAAGTAGCTAATCTACCAATTATTCATCTAATAACACTTCGATAATCGTTTGTGATGAACAATCTATCTAAATTAAAAAATCCTGTCCATCAATTTTTGCGTATTTCAGACTCTGTCATTCATTAATTACATCATCCAGTAGATGTTTTGGTATTTTGGCCAATTGTTCTACTTTCCAATGGCAGCTCCAACAAAACCCGCAAACAACACAGGTAAATTGTGTTCTTGTTTTGCACGACCTGCATTCCTTATATTCCAACTTAATACTATTTCTCAAATACCCGTGTTTTAGGTACTTGTTTTTCTCCCCGACCAGTCGGGAATTCATTTCTATCTCTAATCATGTCGGTCCCGAAATATAACTCTTCTTTTGTGATAATACCAAATTACATATCGTTCTTTGTTGAATAATAAAAAATATAAAAATTATTTAGTGTATATTGATATGATACCATAATATGATAAAGTCGTGACTTAAAGTCTGAGCTTTTTTAACTGAGATGTATGATTATTCATAAACAGTATCTAAAATTGTTATCGAATCTCCGTATCTGACACTTTTACTTCCACTGTCTTCTATCGCCTTCCAACAGTCCAGAATCACCATGTATTCTATCAATATGTTTGGATAACTCCTCATTATTGTTAAATTTCGATGCGCAGTATGGACATGAGACCTGGGTATTATCGCTCATTGCCACAATATTTCTCTGTGTTCAAATTAATTCTTTTGTTTATTACCTTATTACCTCGCTATTATAAAATATACAAGACACAGGTTATTAAAATGAGGCTTACTACCTAATGTTTTTCATAAAAGGATATCAAATCATCATCCGTTTCTATTATCCACTCTACTAGTGTATCATCTAATTTATGATATTTTAGATGATCTCTTCTTTTTTCTTTTATTATTTCTTCTTTACAGATTCCACATTTCATGGAAAGATTTGGCACTGGTAATGTAAAAGTATAATTTTAACATATATATCACTAGTGATATTAGACTCGATCTGAGCTAAAATGTAACAGAAGTTTCTAGGATGCCTTTATTTTTGAATGTTAGATATAAAAGGTGCAGAAATTAAGAAAAAAATAAAAAAGTTATAAAAGAAAATTTATTTGCTTTATATTCTTTGTTCTTTTATTGAAGTTTGTAGAAGTTCACCAATTTCGTTGTGCATCTTCAAGAAGTTGAGTCCTTTCTCTGTAGTTTTGTAGGTTTGTGAGCCTTCTAAATATTCTAAGAGGTTATTTTCAATAAGTACAGAAAGGTATTCCCTCAATTGAGCATAGCTAAGAAATGCTTTGTACATGATTCTCGTTTTAGTTGCCCCACCATTTGCTGCTTCTAGTATCATTGCTACTATTTCTGTTCTGCTTCTGTATTTCATATTCAAATACACTAAACTTATTTATTTTAATGTATTGGCACAATAATCTAGAACATAACTTCATTGACTATACAAGATTGTATGTTATACGATAACATTCCGAAAAATTCCAGTAATATTTTATAAATGAAAAAAATATGATTATTAGTCCAGTAAAATCATTTAGGATGAATTAAGCTGTATCTCTTGTAAGCACTTCATTCAGCCAATTACCTTCTGTCTCATCTCCTTGAGATTCACCCAACGAAGTTGACTCCACTTTTTCATCATTCTCAATGTGATCTGAATGAGCTTCCTCTTCGCTAATATGGTCTATCGACTCTTGAGAAGCGCTGATATTTCTGTCTTCTAATTCATTTGACACAATCTTTGAATCTGATTGAGTGATCCTTGAGAGAAAGCTGTTTATTTCGTCCTTTTCTAATTTAATACGATCTAATAACTCGATCGAATTCGTATTGATTTGTTGATAGGTTTCTTCAACAATATCATTACTTCTGTACTGCAGCTTTGCATCAAAAATAATCGTTTTGATGGTTGTACTTTGCAAATCTAATTCTTGTAGTCTTGAATTCAGAGTAGTTTTGACGTCTTGTTCGTTACTTTGCAAATCAACTAATCTCTTTTCGTATATTAAACGCAATACTTCAGCGTCATCCTTCATTAGGTCGTTATCTACTACCAAGTTTTCAAGTGCCCTAACTCGTTTGAGTGTAAGGTTTTTTTGTCTTAGTAATTTCTGAGCTTCCATTCGCCACTTCGGTATAAAAATTACAAAGTCTCCTTGTACAAGCAACTGTTCATATGACAGTTTTTTTAATCCAATTGATCCACAATCCACACCTATTGATTCTATAGAGCCGTCGATATCAGTAACTAACCCGATTACCTTTCCCACATATGCGCCGTACATATCTTTTACTTGCTTTCCGATAAATTCGAGCTTTATATCGCTCATGAGGTTGAAATCATATTCAGATATAATGATGGCATTGTTAAAAATAATGAATAATTTGGTAGATGTTTTAAAGCTAGGTATGCTAGTACTTTGAAAGGACTCTAATCTGAATAAATATGTATATGGACTATTTTGTATTAGTATTATGAATTTCAGCTCTGTTTATGATTTTTCAGATCGAGAAAAATCTATTCTTGATCAGCACTTTTCAAATACAGATAAGCATGTATTTGCGATTATAACTCCACGACAGGTAGACAGAGGAGCACTAATGTCGAGATATTCTAGATCGGACAAAACAATGAGAAAGATTTTTTTAGATGAATTTATTACGAATCCGAATAGAGGAAAGGAATTTTATAGCAAAATATTATCAGAATACGGTGATGATTCTGTTGCGGAATTAGGAGAGGCGCAACTTGCAGTCGAGTGGATCTCCAACATTGCGGCAAAAAAGATTGAGGACGGAAGAATAGGGCTATCCTATTTGGAAAAATCTTCTCGCTATATACCATTTGATAAGAAAGTTGGTAACAAGTATAATTATTATAGAGATGAGATAATACTCAAATCAAAATACGCTGATCTTTATATAGAATCTTGTGACAATGCATTCGATGTTTATAGTAAAAGTATCGATCTAATGCAGAAATTTATATCGGAAATCGAACCAATTGATGATTTTGTCTATTTTGATTCAATTTCAATATCAGAAAAACCCTTCTCAAAGCTTACAAACAAGCAGGATATAGAATCCGCCAAGAAAGTATACAAGAGTACAGTAAGATCTAGAGCTTTGGATATTCTACGTAACCTATTACCTGCCGCAACTCTTACCAATTTGGGGATAACTGGAAATGGCAGAGCGTTTGAATATCTTTTAACAAAATTATACTGCTCTGAGTTAACTGAGCTTAGGAATTTGGCTAGTCTATTAAATTCTGAATTAGATTGCGTTATACCATCTTTTATCAAAAGAGTAAATGAAAAACATGGGAAATCTCTTCAATTATTTATAACAAATACAAACAGGGAAATATCAAAATTGACAGACAATTATCTAGGAAATTTACAACCTGATTATTCACCTCAGGATGTAAGGTTAATTGATTATACTGATAGTAAAGATGCACTAGTGAAGGTTGTTTCTGCAATATTATATGAAAATGCGCATGGACAATCACTCTATGATATAATAAAACTAGTTGAATCATTTACACAAGAAAAAATAAAGGAAATAATTTTTGCCTATACAAAATTTCGTGGAAACAGAAGGCATAGACCCGGCAGGGCGTTTGAGATGGTGGAATATTTATTTGAAATGTTTACCAACTTTGGGATGTTTCGTGATTTACATCGTCATAGAATTCTTACTATAGAAAGGCAATTACTTTCAACAAAACACGGATATGATATTCCTAAAGAAGTTATTTACTCAGGAATTGAGAAAGATTTCAAAGATTGTATGTATCTTTCTGATAATGTTTATCGGAAGCTTGCAAAGACCATGCCTTATGAGGCTCAGTATGCCGTTAATTTCGCCTACAAATATCCATATTTTATAAAAATTAATTTAAGAGAGCTTTACCACATGGTCGAATTGCGTACTATCGCCCAAGGACATCCGGATTATCGGTATATATGTCAGGAAATTTATAAAAAAGTCAATGATGTTCATCCTTTACTTACTAAAGGAATGAAATTTGTAGATCTGAATCGATACGAGCTTGGAAGATTTGAAACTGAGAAGAGAGGAGAAATGAAGAGAAGAGAATTATCATCTTAAAGATAACTGATAAAACATTCATAATAAATAATCATACTAGAATCAGAACCATTTTTCCAGTGATTGATTCTTATTCTTATTTGAATTTTGAAGCTTCTGTAAGCCCGAATTAACACGATCTGCAGAAAAGTTTTTTTCATTACATAAGAATTCGATTGTATTATCATAATCAACAGGTTCGAATTTAATTTCATCATTAGTAACATTTGCAACTTTCGGTTGCAAGAATAGTTCTCTTATTTCTTCGTATGGAACATTGGACAAGGGTTCTTTAAGTTGATCGATATTTTCTAATTTTGAATATTTTTGAATAAGTTTTAATGCAGTTTTTGGACCTATCCCTGGTATCCCTCCATAATTATAGTCAGTTCCTATTAAGATTCCTACGTCAACCAGTTGTTCATTTGTTAATTTAGTATGACTAAGTATATCCTCAAGATAAAATATTTCTAGAGGTACTTCAATGTAGGAATTTCTATTAGGAACTTTCCTTCTGCCACTAATTGTAATATTTCTCACTAACCTCTTTGCACCAAATAAGATAGAATCATAATCCTGACTAGCACAAAAATGTACTAGTCCGGAATTAGTTAGCCTTGCTGCAGTGGCTTCTCCTTCTGATGGAGCTTGTATAGTCGGTATGCCTAATAGAGAAAGTAACTTTTTTGATTCTTCAATCATTTTATCGGTCAAGACTGACGTTGCCTGGCCATATTTTCTTGCTTCTTCTCGTTTGCCTTGGATAATCGCTTTCTCATATTTTTCAGTTGCCAACTCCTTAATTTGACGTCTGCGTTGAATTTCATCAATTTTTAAGTCATTAGGTACTCCATCAAAGACATAGACAAGCCTGATACCTTCCGCCAGTAAATTGATATTACGATAGAATAAACCACTCAAGTGACTAGTTATTTCTCCTTGAGAATTAGCAAGAAGTTCTCCGGTGGATCCACGAATTGTAGCTAGAAATTGGTGAATAGTATTGAAGGCATCAACACCAATTATTTTATTTGATAAATCATTTAGTTCAATGTTTTTGCAGGTTAGAATAGGTTTTAGATCTAAGCCCATTAACTGGATTATCGTCACACAATCTTTTTACTTTTTTCAATTTCTTTTATACTTAGATAAATTGGACGGTATATACATCAAAAGTAGAGCCCTATTCACAATTTGATTTTTGTTCTTTACGGCTACGTTAAACTTGCGCTATCGGAAACTTATTGATCGATTATAATTTATAATAATTATCTGTTTGGATCATTAAAATTAAAAATTGTAAAAAAATGAATTTTGGGGTTTTGGTTTAACCTTCTTCCCAACCTTTTACGAACAGACCATTCCTCTTTAATGGAATAGGCTGACCTGGTGTATAATCCATTGGTCTCATCCAAAAGATTGCTTTGGTTGGGCAAACACCTATGCATGCACCATCTGAAATGCATCTTTCAGGATAGAATACAAAAGCTTTACCTCTTTTCCATCCTTCAACCGGTTTTACCCTTAATACGTCTGGACCAAGAGCGGTGCAAATTTCGACACACAAAGCACAGCCGATACAATGTTGTTCGCTAACATCTGGAAGTATTGCTACTGGCATTTAATTCACTTAAACAGAAGTAAAGTCGAAACTATTTAAACGCTGTGTTGTTTTATAACAGCGATATAAATATTTCAAATTGTAATTAAATTCTACATATAATGAATATAAAGCAAAAGCTAGAAATTATATTTTCTAACTGCTTTAGTTGTGGTTCATAAAATCACAGTCCTTGTACCGGTCATTATTGGAAGTGTAATATTGGGTATTTTGGGATTAACATTTGTTCCAGAAGGAATAAAAAATAGGAATCTAGATTTTTCAAAAGGAACGATAGCAATAAACAATCAGTCAATAAGGGTCGAGATTGCTGAAACTCCAGCTGAACGCCAAAGGTGGTTGACTTTTAATACTGAAAAACTACCATTTGACGCTGCTCTTCTTCTTGTTTATGACAAGTCTGATTTGAATTCTTTATGGCTCTTGAACATAGAATACAATTTGGATTTGATTTGGTTAGATAGTGCGGGCAACATTGTTTATATGATAAAGGATGCAGTACCGTGCAAGAATACTTTAGATGCTGCTCAGTGTACTTATAAGAACACAATACCCTCGAAATATATACTTGCAGCAACATCAGGATTTATTGATTACCACAATATCACGAAGGCCTCAAAGATAAAATTAATTTCAACATGAATTCCTTATGTTGAAATTTGCGATTTGATATATCATTTTGCGATATGTAGAAAATCTCGATATACTTGTTTTATTTCCTCAATTGATGCTTCGTCCTCAAGAGTGCTAGTATCACCAATAATATCAGAGTTGGTACTTATTGATTTCAATAATCTTCTCATTATTTTACCGCTTCTTGTCTTTGGCAATTTATTGGTAAAGTGAATCTCGTTTGGAGTAGCTATTGGTCCTACTGTCTTTCGGATATGATTGACAAGATCTGCCTTTAATTCTGGTGATTCTGAGTACCCAGTCTTAAGAACCAGGAATGCGACAATTGCTTCCCCTTTTTCCTCATCTGGCTTACCGATTACAGCTGCCTCAGCTATAGCTTTGAATGATACGAAGGCGCTTTCTAATTCCATAGTTCCTAGTCGATGACCGGCAACCTTAAGGACGTCATCAGCTCTTCCTAGCAACCAAATATAGTTATCCTGATCTATGAGTGCAAAATCAGCAGAATAATAAAATCCTTGAAATTTGTTCCAATATGTATTAATATACTTTTCATTGTTGTTCCATAATGTCATTAACATGCCTGGCCAGGGTTTTTTTATGACCAAATAACCTTTATTATTGGCACTAACATCAAGTCCTTTATCATCTACTATTCCAATATCTATCCCCGGCACTGGAAATGTTCCGGATCCAGGTTTCATAGGTATTGTATCAATGCCTAGACATTGACTTATCATAATTCCACCCGTCTCGGTCTGCCACCATGTGTCAATTATAGGACATTTTTCTTTACCAATTATTCTAAAATACCACAACCATACATCGGGATTTATTGCTTCACCTACTGTGCCTAAAAGACGCAATGACGATAAATCAAATGTATTAGGGATTGACAAGTCGTGTTTCATGTATATACGCAATGCAGTAGGGGTGGTATACAGAATAGTGGCTCTGTGATTTTCAACTAGTGCCCAATATCTATCGGGTGTTGGGAAATCAGGAGTTCCCTCATACATAACACTTGTCACTCCATGTAATAAAGGTGCATACACCATATAACTATGGCCTGTGACCCATCCGATGTCTGCAGTGCACAAAAAAATATCCTCATCTTTATAATCAAAAACCCACTTTGCCGTTGCATAGAGATGTGTAAGATAACCACCCGTACTATGAAGTACACCCTTTGGTTTTCCAGTAGTGCCTGAAGTATACAAGATGTAAAGCGGGTGAGTACTTTCCACAAATTCAGGGAGGCAGTAAGATTTTTCCTTTTTGACCAGTTCATGCCACCAAAGATCACTTCTATTCATTTTGATTTCTGATGTTCCTCTTTTAAGAACAATTACATTTTCTATGGATGGACTTGACGTAATGGCATTATCAACTATTTTTTTTAGTTCAAGTATTTTTCCCCTTCTTATTCCCTGATCAGCAGTTATGATAAGTTTAGATTTTGAATCATTTATGCGATCGGACAATGCTTGGGAACTAAATCCAGAAAAGACAACAATATGTATAGCTCCTATTCTAGCACATGCTAACATAGCAATTGGCAATTCGGGAACCATGGGTAGGTAGATTGTAACTCTATCGCCTTTTTTTATTCCCAAATGGCGTAATGCATTTGCAAATTTATTAACTTCTATGTACAACTGATTATAAGTAAGTGTTCGGACATCACCAGATTCGCTCTCCCATAATATCGCTGCTTTATTTTTCGTAATATTATTAATGTGCTTATCAAGGCAGTTTACTGATGCATTTAGCAATCCACCTGTAAACCATTTTGCAAAAGGTGGATTCCAATCAAGAATCTTGTCCCATTTTTTATTCCAGATCAAGTTTTCTGCTTGCTGAGCCCAAAATTCCTCTATATTTTCTAACGACTTGGTTCTTAATTCCTGCAGAGCTTTGCCTTGGAGATTAACTTCTACTGTCTTATTCTGTCCATCTAAATTTGTTGAGCTGTTTTCTTCCATCATTTAAATCTGTAATTTGGTATATTTGTTTTAAAAGTATTGCGTGTAATACTCGAATGCTACAAGACTTTTGCATTAGCATATCCTATCCTAAAATCACCCTCGAATGCCATGAAAAAAATAAATCTATGCTACTGAAGAAATGAAATGTTGCTAGAATGGGATGAACAGATTAAAGCTCATCTAATGTGGATTTGGGGGGGACAAGATGGCTTTATGAAAAGGAAAAAGGAGGGAATGCTTGTTGTAACGGATAAAAAACTCATATTCATAACAAAGACGAATATGTCATACAGAGTTCATGATGTACATTCACAGCGACAGCTTTTGCGATTTAAGGAGAAGAAAAATGTTTTTCTACCAATAGAAGGTTACGGCATTACTGAGTTAAATAATGATATTGAAAAAAGTGATCAAAATATCGTATTCCCTTATTCTCAAATTTCTGAATTGTCTTTTCTTGAAAAAAGGTGGGGTACGGAACTTAAAGTTAAGATCAATTTTGAAAATCAACAGAAAAATTATAGTTTTGCAGTTGTAAAGGGTTGGGTGAAATATCCAGCAAAGGATCCCCTACAGTTTCATCATCTGGATTGGAATCCAATAATAACCTTATTCAGAATGTCATAGAAATTCATTAAGCTTAGTATCAATCATCTAAAATAATAAAATAAAATATGAACAATATTTTAACTGCCCTTGTGACAGAAAATAGGATGAAAGATAAGAAGTTATTTCTTGTGGGAGTAGGTCCAGGATCGTCGGCCTATTTGACAGATATAGTTAAAGACGTATTAAGAAAATCCAAGTATTTGATAGGTTATAAATATACATTATCAATTATAAAAGATCTGATTAATCCTAATTTTCATAAGGTCTACGAAGTAACTATGAAAAATCAGGATGAAATTTACAATGAGGTGTACAAAAAAATGCAAGAAAGTGAATTTTGTGCTATTCCTTTTACTGGGGATGTAAACTTTTCAGAGTCTGAAGTAGTTGATAGACTACTTGAAATCTTTGGTAATGATAATGTGGAATTAATGCCGGGAATAAGCGCTATTCAAGTGGCTGCTTCTAGGGCAAAAATTCCATTGGATAAGGCAAGAGTTCTGAGTTTTCATGTAACTGAGGATATTGAGAATAAGAAGAAAGAATTAGTCGGGGCAATAAATGATAAGAAGAGTGTAGTATTGGTCCCAAGGCCGTGGAATAATACAGAAAAGAATTTTATGCAATCAGAAATAGCATCATATCTTAAAAACGAGGGAATAGATACTTCAAAACTAATAGTTTGGGTTTTTGAATTTTTGACCACAGTTGAGGAGACGGTATTTAAGGGCAAGTTGAATGAATTAGAGAATATGGTTTTTAGTCCAATGTCGGTAATGGTTATTGATCAGGTTAGGCGCAAAACATATTTGGAATTTAATTGAGATTTATACTATTTCAATAAATTTATGCCTGCAGAGTGTCTGATTAAATCCCATTCAATGATAGCACTAAATAATAGAATTATTGCAACGATGCCAATTTCAATCGCAGTATGAATGAGATTCTCTTTAATCCTTGATCTTTTTAAAACGTGAATTAGCAATAAATAACTTCTAGAGATGGCTATACCGTACGAAACAAGCTCCATGATTCCAAATATTGTCAAAAAAACAAGTAATGGTGGTACCTGAGTTGGTAAACCTCGCGTTATGATCATGAAAATATTACCCGTACTAAATCCTGAAAAGAGACCAAACGCAATTCCAATACCCGGAACAAACATCAGAATTGATATAAGAAAGTTGTTGACGAATATACCCATGCTATCAATATTCTTGATTTTATTTTGAAATTGTTCTTTTAAAAGTTCTGAAGTAGTTTTGTCAAATGAGACGGAGGTCCCAATAAGAAAGAAGATCAAAAATAGAAAAATAAAAAGCCCTAGGTAAACAATTCTTTTTTTAAAGTTGTATTTGTACATGTATCTCATCCACAATGTTTGTGCCTTTTAATAATATCATAAAACAAAACATTTTTAGCATTTATGATTGTTCTGTTGAATAATTAAATTTGGATTCAGTGTCTGTTGCATTGATTTATGCGATAAATAGGGGATATCAAGTTCATCCAGATGCTTTTGCTTTTCTCAAATCCCTAGATTGTGATGTTGAAAAAATAATCAGGACTATAGTTGAGGCTAAAAATAAGTTCAAAATGAAATCTCCAATATTAATCGATGACATAAAAAATGCGATCTCTCCGGCCGTAAATCATATTAATAAACCTGAAATAGCAAATACAAACAAAACCACAGAAACTGATGATGACGGTTACAAAATCATTTTTGATCCTACAAATATGATAAATTCCGACGAAAAGAAGAATTTTTTTAAAATTTTTGAAAGTCGATATAAAAAGACTTTGAAGATTTTGTCAAGTCGACCAGAAAGCAGGCAGTTAAGAAAAATAAAAAACATTAAAGAATTTAGGAATAAATCCAGATTTAATTCTCTAGATAAAGAGAATGGAGGGCCGCGGATCATTGATTCTGTTTTTGTTGCAGGTTTGATTATGCTTAAGAAAAATAGGATGAATGACGTAGAATTGGTGATTGATGATACTACAGGGAGTATTCCTGCTGTTTGCAGAACCAGGGATTTAATTAGTGAAGCTTCAACGCTTGTTTTGGATCAAATGTTAATGTTAGAAATTTCACCTAGTAAACGAAATTCAAATGATTTCATTGTTAAAGACATTATATTTCCAGATATTCCTGAGCATGTTCCGTCCAAATCAGGCACTGAATCATATGTAGCTCTCATATCGGATTTACATGTAGGCAGTAAATATTTCATGGAGAAGGAGTTCAAAGATTTTGTGAGTTGGTTATCATCAGACGATGACATTGTAAGAAAAATCAATTTCGTCTGTATAGCGGGTGATATCGTTGATGGGATAGGGATTTACCCCAACCAAGATAGAGAATTAATCGACTTGAATATTAAAAGTCAAATCTCATATGCAGCAGATTTACTTGAAAAAATCCCCAAAAGGATGCATGTATTTTTGATTCCTGGCAATCACGATCCGGGTAGGAGGGCTTTGCCACAAACTGCATTAACAAACTTGCGTGATTTTAAATCCTTGGAAAATTTCAGTATTCTGGGTAACCCCTCATTCATTGAATTGAATAGAGTGAAGCTATTGATGTTTCATGGTCAGAGTTTGGACGATGTTATTGCAACAGTTCCTGGATTGAGCTATTCAAAACCGGTAGAGGCGATGAAAATTTTGCTAAGGTCTAGACACTTGTCACCAATATACGGTAACCGCACACCGATCGCTCCGGAATCGGAGGACATGCTAGTTATTGATGATGTGCCAGATGTTTTCCATGCTGGACATGTACATATCACTCAAGTTGGAAGATACAAAGGTACCCTAATAGTAAACTCTGGTGCTTGGCAAAGGCAGACGAAATTTCAACAAACAATGGGTATCAATCCAACTCCTGGAATATGCATATTAGTGAATCTGGCTACTCTTCAATCCTTTAAAAGAGATTTCAATTATTAATTTCATCAACAATAGGCGACAAGAGGGAGTCATTTTTAAGGGCTTCTTTTATTGACGAGATGTGAATATGCAATTTGATTCGTTGTGTCCTACCATAACGTCCTTGATTCACTATATTTGTAGTTATTAATCCTAGTTGATCAAGTTCTCCTATTATCTGTGTCATTCTTCTCTGTGTGAGAGGTTCCTGCTCAAGTTTAGAACAGTATTGTTGATATACTGCATAAATTTCCCCCGTACTTCCGTTTTTAGCTTTTACTATTGAAAGTATTAGTAGTTTGGTGTGCAGAGTTGAGTTACTCAAAATTTCAAAGTTAGTATCGCTGTCAATTTTTTGTTGGGCGCTTCTTATATGATCTTCGGTTATCTCCATAGTTATTGATCTCTCTGCGATTTCTGCTGCAACTCTTAAAAGATCTATCGCCTTTCGTGCATCACCTGTTTCTTTACCGGCTATTGCAGCACACAAATTGATTACACCTATGGGAACAGCATTATCATAAAAGGCAAGCTTGCATCTGTCAACAAGAATTTCTTTTAATTGTTCAACAGTATACGGATTAAAAACCAGTTCTTCTTCGCTTAAGCTGCTTTTTACTCTTGGATCTAGTTTATCCTTAAATGTTAAGCTATTTGAAATACCTATCAGACTAATGAACTGATCTGATGAAATTCGTTCATTAGCTCTTGTAAAGTTGTAGAGAATATCATCACCTTTTCTATTAACAAGTGAATCTATTTCATCTATTACAAGCACAACTTTAATTGATTTCCGTTTTATGAAATCAAGGATTCTATCAGTAGCCTCACTCATAGATAGTCCAGTAAAGTAAACTTGCATTTTTCTTTCTTCCTTATTGATGTCGAGCAATTCGGCAATTTCATAAAGGATTTTGTACGGTGTGTTTGAATTCTTTGCATTAATGAAAGGAACTCTAAGCTTTATGTCAAGTTCATTGGCCTTCTTGTACAAGTGTTCGATAACGTTTTTTACAACTGCTGTCTTTCCCGTACCTGGTTTTCCAAAAATCAATAAGTTGGACGGTCGGCCTTTTTTAAGTATAACTGATAATGATTGAGCTATTGAGGCGGTTTCTTTGGTTCTGAATAGCAACTTATCTGGTACATAGTCGATGGTTAAGACTTGCCTGTTTTTTATGATATTTTTATTTTTAATCGCGCTATCAAAAATAGTGTTTAAGATGTCATCTTCCAACTAGAGACCTCACCTCACACCCCTCTCTTTCTCTTGTATCTCAATATAATATCTCAATATAATAAACTCATATTGAAAATGGCATGTATATAAAATAAAAACTCCTAAATCAAATTTCTTTTATTTTCTTGTTAATTTTAGTCATTTGCAATTCATCGAATAGTAAGATAGTAAGATAACCCCGATATCCTCAATGGGAAATATAGGGGTGGAGATTTGAGCTATTGTTCAACGATGTTAATTTCTAATAACATAAAGTCACCCAAATAACCCCTTTATTTCCAATGCAATCTAATTAACAGAGATAAACGCTGTTAAGAAGTCAAGAGAACCCCTTTATTTCCACTGGAAAGAATTCAGCTAAATATAGTAGAAAATTGATAACTACAAAGACAAAATGGGCGTAATTTATCCAGTGAAAAATTAGTTAACATTAGCTGAGCTGTTTGTTAACTTGTTAATCACTTTAATTGTTAAGTGTGAGGTAATTCCAACTCTCGATCTGTCATCAGCAACGAAAAAAGTCAAAATAGAATTAGAAGATGAAAATGGACAAAAATACAACTTGACTCTACAAGGCAGTTTAACAAAAGAAAAAATAATGAATGTAATTGAATTTGTCCAATTGTTTGAAAAAAACTCAACCCAGAAAGAGTTTGAACATAGAGAAAGCGATGAAAGGTTAGGGACAAAATTATGGAATTTAATAACTGAGAACTTTAGGTATCACACATTTACCTCTACTGATTTAATGCGGACTTACCAAGACCTGTATTATGAATCCATTCAATTAAGCGTGATTTCCATTTATTTGTCACGATTTTATCTCAAAAAACAACTTAACAGATCAAAAAATGGCAAACAATGGGTATATTCCGTGATTAAAGAGAACTTGAATTACGAAAATGAAAATTATGATAAATCTAATCACGCGAACTTGTTGTCTGTTCCAACAGTCTACGACCTTCATCTGTGATTTTATATCTGAAAGGTCTCGTGCTCTCGTCCCTCATAACAACATCCTCAGAGTATAATTTTTTTAACAATCGAGATGTATGTTCACGTGATTTCTTGATTCTAACCTGAATCTCTCTCGAGGTTAATGGTACTTCTAACATTTTGAGTACTGAATCCACAGTATTTAATCTCTGCATAATCTGCTCTCCACCATTATCCTTGTTTGTGATTATCACATCTTTCATCACAGATGGTATATTATGTGATATTTTTTTGTGTGATTTGTCATTAGCTGTATCGTTTGAAGTGATAAATTCGTGTTGAATGTCTTGTAGAATGTCTTGTATTTCGACATCCTTTTGTGGATTAATTTTTAATTCAATCATATCCAACTTAGTTCGCAAGTCTGAAATAATCTGATTATATTCATCAAACTTCTGTATATAGCTATCAATCAACATATCCTTAAACTTATGATTCTCTTTAAGCCGTTCCTTTATATCACGAGTATATCCAAAATAAAAAAAAACAAGAAACGATAAAATGAAAAGTGTAATAGAAATTATCACATCTAATAATGAATAGTGCAAATTAGCGTCAAAAATATTCATGTGATATCATGTGATTGAAAGTTGCATATTAATTTTTACTATATCAATACGAGCTTTCTAATCACATTATCTATTAGAGATATCACATCATTTAAAGAAGTTGCATCAATTACCTCAGTTTGTTTATTTGATATCACATTAAGTTGACTATTAACTTGATCAAGTACCGGAAATGCTTGTATGTCAATAGCATTAAGCAATCGCAATAATAATAACGTGTATACCACCTTTCTTGTCTTGTCTCTACACTGTCTTAATTGTCGATAATACGCACCGGAAGTTATATTATCCATGGGTTTTGCCTTGAGCATTTTATTATAAATAATTGATGTTTGCTTCTTTGTAAGTATAGAATTTGCAATAAAATGATTCAAAAATACTGTAAAATTCATATTACTACTTTCCATTTACTATACAAATTTGTATAGTACCATACTTTAATTAACTTTATTGAAACAAGTATTCAATAGGTTCCAAATTCCCTAATGAGATTATTATTATACGAGTAATTACTTTGAGAAATGATGGAAATACAAAACACTGAAAAGTACATTCTCAGTGAAATCAAGAGACAAAAAACCTTATGTTTTCCACTTATTGACTCTGAAAACTCGTTTAAGACTATGGAAGTGGCAAGAAGATTAGAACAGCTTGGTGCATCAGCAATATTAGTCGGCGGCTCATCAACATCGGATCAAATTGAACTATCTAAGTTTGTGACAGAACTAAAGAACAATGTTAAAATCCCAATTATTTTATTTCCAGGAAATATCACAGGAATATCACCAACTGCGGATGCAATTTTGTTTAGTTCCCTACTTAACTCTGAAAATCCTTACTATATAACTGGTGCCCAGGCGCAGGGAGCATTGGTCATCAATAAATATAATTTAGAAGCTATTCCTACTGGCTATCTTATTATTGGTGACGGATCGACTGCCTGGTTTATTGGTCAAGCTAAATCCATTCCTTTTGACAAATCAAATATTACAGTAATGTATGCTCTCGCAGCAAATTACATGGGTATGAGATTTTTATATCTTGAAGCTGGATCTGGCGCGTCACAAAATATTCCGCCCGAGATGGTAAGTGCGGTGAAAAAATTCTATAAGGGAATATTAGTAGTTGGCGGCGGAATAAATTCTGCTGAGACTGCCAAAAAAATATCTAATGCAGGTGCTGACATCATAGTTATAGGTACTATGATCGAAAAAGTAAAAGACTGGGAGTCAGAATTTGCGAATATTATCAAAGCAATAAGAAATTGAGCAGTCACACCAATGAAAGCAAAAATGTCCAAATTCCTTCTCATTACATAGTTTATCACAACGAAATTTCAAAATATATTGATGATTCAATATTTGTCGCACAAAGAGCCAAGAAACATGGCCTTGATATATCCGAAAAAGTTGAATCACAGATTGGTTATGATTTAGCAGACAGGATAGCAAAGATACACGAGATCGACATTTCTAGTAGATTAAGAACGCTTTTGCCAGAATTGGGAAAAGAAATGACAGCATTAAAGATAGCTGAAGAAATAGTACTTGGTAAATATGGCGGAATAACTATCGAAGAAAAGCTAAACAACGCAATAAGAGTCGGACTGTCTGTTGTAACAGAAGCTGTTACCGTAGCTCCATTACAAGGGATATATGATGTTAAAATAAAAACAAATGCCAACAGATCTGAATATCTGTCGGTTTCTTTTGCTGGTCCAATAAGATCTGCAGGAGGAACCGAAGCTGCCGTAACAATGTTAATCGCTGATCACGTCAGAAAAATTATTGGCCTAGACAGGTACATAGCTAATTCATTCGATGACGAAATTAGTAGGTATGTTGAAGAATTAAGAATTTATGAAAGAGAGGTGGGCAACTTCCAATATAAGGTCTCTGATGATGATGTCATTCATTGCATAAGTTCTCTTCCTGTAGAAATTGATGGAGTAGACACGGATCCTGTAGAAGTAGTCGGTCATCGAAATCTGCAAAGAGTTTCTACGAACCGAGTCCGTGGAGGCGCATTAAGAGTAATGAATGATGGTTTGATTGGCAGAAGCCGAAAATTATTGAAGATAGTTGAAACTCTAAAATTAGATGGTTGGGACTGGCTCAGAAATCTGGAAGGAGCAATTCAAACTCCAGAAGACGATGCTGTATCTCACAGGATGACAGAAGTTATTACCGGAAGACCAGTTCTTTCAATGCAGAAAAAAACTGGTGGTTTTAGATTACGATATGGAAGAAGCTGCAACACTGGATTTGCTACTATTGGAATTCATCCAACCATTCCAGTACTACTAAACTATGCAATCGCTGTGGGTACACAAATAAAAATTGATGCGCCAGGAAAAGCTTCTACTATCGCACTTGTAGATAGTATCGAACCACCTATTGTAAAATTAAATGATGGAAGTGTCATAAAAGTAGAAACAATAAGCCAAGCAAAATCTATCGCTAAAAGGATTACAAAGATCCTCTATATGGGAGACATTCTAATAAGCTATGGGGACTTTCTTGAAAATAATGCCCAATTACTCCCATCATCATATGTTGAAGAAATATGGGCTCTGGAATTAAAAAGTAAACTAACGAGTACGGATTCTCATTCATATTTGAATATTGACAGTGACAAGTTACTCCAGTTAATACAATTTCCATTGGAAAAAAGACCGTCAGTCACTGAAGCATTAGAAATCAGTCGATTATTCGACATACCGCTCTATCCACGATATGTTTTTTATTGGAGCGCCTTAACAATAGATGAATTTTCTAACCTACTTGCCAAATTACTCGAAAATAAAGAGATAACAAAAATTACTAATGAAGAAAAATTCTTAGCTAATGATCCAGAACTCAAAAAAATTTTTGAGAAGCTTGGAATAATACATTCTCTTTGTCTTGACGACGGGAAAATAAGAATTGATGATCCTGATCAACTATACATAATAACCTTATTGATTTCCGTTTGCATGAAATATGAAACTGACCTCGCTAAGTTCTTAAAACCAAGTGTTCTCTTAGGTGATGATCCAAATTATATCAAAATTCACATTTTGGATACTATTTCTAAGTTACTAAATGTTACCATAAAAGAAAAGTTTTCTTCTTCAATTGCAGTTCGTGTTGGACGTCCAGAAAAAGCCGCAGATAGAAAAATGAAACCTCCTGTTCATGTCTTATTTCCTATAGGAACAAATGGTGGGCCTACCAGAGATATTCTCAAAGCGATGCAAAGGCCGCTATATATTGAGATCGCCAACAGATTTTGTAAGGATTGTAAAGCGCTATCAATAGCCGCTTGTTGTCAAGATTGTCATTCTAATACCCCAATTCAAGTTATGTGTTCAACCTGTAGATATGAAGCTAATAATGACGATCAAAGGGGTATCTGCCCTGTTTGCGGAAATCGTTTAAAGACACATTCACCAACCGGTTATCCTCTCAAGATTGCTATTGAAAAAGCAAGAAAGCGTCTTGACATACAACCAATTGAGCCACTGAAAGGAGTTAAATCCCTAATGGGTAAAAACCGATGCGCAGAACCTCTTGAAAAGGGAATTTTAAGGCAAAAAAATGATTTGTATACATTTAAGGATGGGACCATACGTTTTGACGCTACAAACGAACCATTAACTCACTTTAAACCCAAATGGCTTAAAACAAATATCACAAAATTAAGGGAGTTAGGATATATCAAGGACCATACCGGCATGGATTTAAAATCACCAGATCAATTACTAGAACTATTCATACAAGATATAATTATACCAATTCATGCTGCAGAACACCTACTTAAAGTCGCCCAGTTTGTAGATGAAGAACTGACTAATTTCTATGGACTTGAAGCATTCTATAAAATAAGGTCCATTGATGACTTAATCGGACACTTGATTGTTGGTCTAGCACCGCATACATCCGTCGGTATAATTGGTAGAATTATTGGATTTGTCAATTCCCAGGTATGTCTAGGTTCACCCGTCTGGCATTCTGCCAAACGAAGAGATTGCGATGGCGACGCAGATTCCATTATGTTGTTGATGGATATCTTTTTGAACTTTTCAAGGGAATATTTGCCTGACAGAATTGGAGGACTAATGGATGCACCATTACTCATTCAACCTTTAGTATTCCCACATGAAGTCCAAAGGCAAGCCCACAATATAGATATTGATGAAAGGTATCCATTGGATTTTTACAGATCTTCTTGGGAAATGGAAAAAGCAAGCAACGTAACTGATAATATTGATCTTATCAAAAAAAGACTAGGGCATACAAATGAATTCTTTGATTATAAATTCACTCATACTACGGACGATATTATGTTAGACGAATCACATAGTTTGTACTCAACATTGAGTACGATGGAAGAAAAACTAAAAATGCAGATAAGTACTGCCAATTTAATCAATGCAGTCGATGCAGATGAGGTGATGTCGATGGTTTTAACGACCCACATTTTACCTGATATTATGGGAAATTTACGCGCTTATTCTTCACAATCGTTTAGATGTTCAAAGTGTGGACAAAAATACAGGAGAATGCCACTTGTAGGCCGATGCCTAGAATGTCATAATGAATTATTACAAACTGTAACACGAGGGAGTGTTGAGAAATATCTGCAGACTGCATTAAACATCTCTTCAGAATTTAGAATCAACGAATATCTTGTAAGCAGGATCAGCACACTAGAAAAAGAGTTAAATTTACTTTTCAAGCAAAGCGTAAAAGATCAGCATACAATTATTGACTTCATTTAATCCCAAATCGATGACCAAATTTTATATTTGTATGAGAATAACATAATAATTTAAAATTATGCTATGTTGATAATAAGAGTGAAGATATTTGAGACATAAAAAGGCTCACATTGCCATCTTTGATACTTTTAAAACTAAGAAAAATAAGTTTACAGGCGAAGCCAAAAGACAAAGAGGTATTATAACTCATTTAGCTTTGGAAAAAAATCCAGAGCTAAAAACACGAACATCGATAGCGCACGCAATAGCAAAGAACAACGGTATACTGTGGCAAAATATCTATTCAGGCATCTTCAAGGATCTCGACGAAGCATTAATCCCATCAGGAGTAGTGAAGGAAGGAGGCCGTCTACCATTAAGACGTGGACCAAAGGCATTGCAATTAGAAGGAGTTCCTTTCTATGAATTAACTGAGACTGGAATTTTAGTTGCATCTTCTATTGAAGAATTAGGAAATATCAGAATGAAAATCCTTGAATCTTACTTTGAAACGATGAATATCAATGCATCAGGTAATGATGTCATGAGAAAAAGTATTCTACTCCTGTTAAAAACAATACCGTCTTTTATGATAAAAATCATAAGTACATATATCTACGCTTACACCAATGGTGAAATAGATGCACTAACCCCGATAACTATTGAGAAATTTCGTTCTGTGTTAAAAGAACAGGTATTTGTAGAAAAAGAATTTATCGAATCGTACGATAGTTTATCTCAAAACCAAAAAGAGCTGTTAAAAGATTTTTTCAAAATAATTAGCTGATTCTAAATAAATTGTCGTTTTCTTAACCACTTTATACTGATATTAAAATACCATGTTAAAGTTCTGACTGACTGACTATGATTAAATCAAAGTGCAATATTACGCATAATTCTAGCGATTCCACTTTGACGTTACTATCTAAACAAACGCTTATAATTTACCGTTATATTGATGTATTATTTATGGCTGACATGAAGATTGTTTTCCTTGGAACATCAGCAGCCATTCCAACTCAAAAAAGGGGTTTATCTTCAGTTGTCATCAAAAGAGCAGGTGAATTATTAATATTTGATGTCGGTGAGGGGATGCAAAGAAATTTTCTTCAAACCAAACTTGGAATTAACAGGAAAATGAAAGTATTCATAACTCACTTACATATTGATCATTGTTTAGGATTATTAGGATTTTTTCAAACGATATCTCTTTTGGGTCGCACAAAAAAGATAGATATCTATGGTGAATCAAGATTAAGAGAATTTATAAATGAAAATTTTCGTATAATAAATATTACACTTTCTTTTGAAATCGCCGTTCACGTAATTGATAAGGAAGGAGTTATAGCTTCTGAAGATGATTATCAAATCAGTTGTTGCAGAGCTGACCATTCAGTACCTGCATTTTCTTATTGTATCTGTGAATATCCAAGGCCAGGTATATTCAATATTAAAAAAGCAACAGAGCTAGGTATTCCTAAAGGAAATCTATATCGTAGGCTTCAGAATGGTGAAGATGTCGTAGTTGATAGAAAATTAATAAAATCCAATGAAATAGTGGGACCCAAAAGAAAGGGCCGCAAAATTGGTATTTCTGGAGATACAAGACCGTCTTCCAAATTGAAAAATTTTTTTGATTCGTGTGATGTCTTAGTTTTCGAATCGACATACATTCATGATTACCAAAACAAGGCAATCGAGACTTTTCATTCAACATCCGCTGAGGCTGCTTTACTTGCCAAAGAGTCGAATTGTAACAAGTTAGTACTCACGCATTTCAGTTCAAGGTATAACGATCCGACAATTCTCTTAGATGAAGCAAAAACTATTCACAATAATGTAGAT
>Ga0310885_10000024_pt1 | contig 24457 bp, 13 predicted proteins | sample T60D2metaG_FD_203445 | JGI IMG/M metagenome (GOLD analysis project Ga0310885, IMG submission 203445) | Lab incubated soil microbial communities from West Virginia University Organic Research Farm, Morgantown, WV, United States - T60D2 | ecosystem: Environmental > Terrestrial > Soil >...
TGCCGCCCAACGTATACCTGGGCGAAGGCATCGGCATCGCCACCAATTCGAAGGGGCATGTCTTCGTCAACACGTGCGCACAGCAAACGCGCAATTTCGAGTTCGACGAGAAGGGCAACTTCGTACGGGAGATTGGCAAGGACTCTTACGGCAACGTGTTCTGTCATGGCATCCGCGTCGATGCGCAGGACAACATCTGGGTCATCGACGAGGGCGCCAACTCGATCATCAAGTACAACCCCCAGGGGCGAGCGGTCATGATCCTGGGCCGCCGGATTGGGTTTCCCTACAACGGCATGGAACCCCCTGTGAAGGAGATCAACCCGGCTCCGCCGTACATTTTCAATCGTCCGACTGACGTGGCGTGGGACGCCGCGGGCAACATCTTCGTCGCCGACGGCTACGTCAATTCACGCATCGCCAAGTACGACAAGTACGGGAAGTTCATCAAGCAGGTCGGCAGTCGCGGATCGGGGCCCGGACAGTTCACGCTGCTGCATGCCATTGCTGTCGATGCCCAAGGCAATGTCTACGGCGGGAGCCGCAGCGATCAGCGCATCGTGGTGTTCGACAACGATCTGAACTACAAGACCACCTTCGACCACGTCGGCGCGCCGTGGTCGCTGTGCATCACCCCGGGACCAGGGCATCAATATCTCTACACCTCCAATTCCAACCCCGACTCGAACGACTCGGAGATACACAAGGTCACCGGACAGATCTTCAAAATGGAGCTTGACGGGACCGTCCTCGGCAAGTTCGGCGTCCCCGGCAAAGAGCAGGGACAGTTCAGTACGGTGCACGGAATCGACTGCCGCGTGCCGAACGAAATTCTGGTCAGCGAAATTGTCGAGTGGCGCTTCCAGAAATTCATCCTGCATCCGACCGCCGCTCAAGGGGGCAAGTAATGAGACTCGCACGCGTCGCGTACGCCTTGCTCTTCGGCGGGCTGCTGTTGGCGGCCTCGCTCTTCGGCGACTCACTGTTGGCCCAGCAGAAAGAAATCTCGTTCGAATCCGCTGGTGATTTTCTGAAGCTGCCGGACGATCTCCATCTCGGTGAAGTGGCGGGCGTCGCCACCACTCAGAAGGGCAACCTGCTGGTCTACTTTCAGGGCGGCGGCCCGAACGCCACGATTGCCGCATCGCGCGTCTACATCAATGGCGGCGCGCGCTTGCTCGAGTTCGATCGCACCGGAAAGTTCGTCCGCGAGATCGGCGGCAGCAGCGAAAACGATCGTCCGTATGCCTTTCTGTTTGCGCAGGGCGTCAGGGTCGATCCCCAGGACAACATCTGGGTAGTGGACCGCGCCTCGAGGATGGTCGTGAAGTTCGACTCCGCCGGCCGCGTCCTGTTGACCCTGGGTCGCAGGCTCGAGGCGGTCGGCGAACTCGGTAGCAGCGGCGTATTCGGCCGCGCGTCCGGACCGCCGGGATCGGGTGTCCCCGGCGACAACTTCAACCAGCCCCTCGACGTGGCCTGGGACGCTGCCGGCAACATCTTCATCCCCGATGGGTACGGCAACGCCCGCGTCGCGAAGTTCGACAAGAATGGGAAGTTCATCAAGTCCTGGGGCGCGACCGGGGCCGAGCAGGGCCAGTTCAATATTCCCGCCTCGATCGCCGTTGACGCCAAAGGCATGGTGTACGTCGCCGACATGGGCAATCAGCGGATCCAGGTCTTCGACAACGACGGCACGTTCAAGAGCGAGATCAAGAATGTCGGCGCGCCTCGCGCCCTGTGCATCTCGCCTGGTGCGACACAGTATCTCTACAGTTCGAACTCCAACCCGACCGAAGACCCATTCCTCAACGGCGAGATTTACAAGATGCAGTTGGACGGCACGGTAGTCGGCCGTTTCGGCAAGGCTGGCAAGCAGTTCAAAGAGTTCGGCATGGTCAATGAAATCGACTGCCGCGATCCCAACACGTTGTACGTCGCCGAGATGATGAACTGGCGAGTGCAAAAGCTCACTCTGAAATAACTGAGCTGGTGCACCCGTTCTTATGAGTCCGATTCTTGCGGAGTTTCTCGGCACGGCGCTCTTGATCCTTTTCGGCGACGGCGTCGTCGCCAACGTCGTCCTGTCGCGATCGAAGGGGCAGAACAGCGGCTGGATTGTCATCGCCGCCGGCTGGGCGTGCGCGGTCACGATCGCGGTCTACTCCGTCAACGCCTTGAGCGGGGCGCACTTGAACCCCGCCGTCACGATTGCGGCGGCGGCAATTGGGAAGTTCGAATGGTCGCGCGTCCCCGGGTACGTGCTCGCGCAGACAACGGGCGCGTTTCTCGGCGGCGTCCTCGTGTGGCTGACCTATCTACCGCATTGGCCACTGACCGACGACAAGGGCGCGAAGCTGGCCGTCTTCTGTACTGGACCCGCCGTTCGCCGCCCGTTGGCGAACCTGGTGAGCGAGGCGATCGCGACCGCCGCGCTTACGCTCGGCCTGCTCACCGTGCTCACGCCGAAGAATCTGATTCCGAATTCCGGATTCGAGAGCGCGTTCGCGCCGCTCCTCGTCGGCATCATCGTCTTCGGGATCGGTTTGTCGCTCGGCGGCTCGACCGGCTATGCGATCAATCCCGCGCGCGATCTCGGCCCTCGACTGGCGCATGCGCTGCTGCCGATTCCCGGTAAGGGAACGTCCGACTGGGGCTACGCGTGGGTGCCGGTAGTGGGTCCGATCATCGGCGGCGTCCTTGGCGCGTTGGTCTATGTCGCACTGTGGGGGACCTAGCATCACTCATCACTAGTGATTGCTCACATCGTCGCGAGATCCTGTTCCAGCCGTCGGATGACCGCCCACACCTGTCGCACCTGATCGGGCGTCACCGCCACGCCGAGGTTCGCGATGAGCGCGCCTTGCTGCGCATTGCGGGCGCCGCAGATGACCCCCGTCAGCCCGGGGATGATCAGCAACACGCCGACGCACAACTGCGCGCAGCTCAGACCGCCGGCGCGCGCAATCGTCTGAATCTCATCGACAGCATCGAGATGCCGCTGGAACCGGCGGCCCGAGTAGTCCTTGTGCGGTCCGCGCGCGTCGTCTGGACCGAATGTCTTGTCGCGTGACCATGTCCCGAACAACAGGCCGCGAAAGAGCGGCGAGTACGAGATCGCTCCGACGTCGTGCGCGGCGCACCACGGCAGCACCTCCTTTGCCGCGGCTGGCCGGAGAATACTGAACGGCGGCTGGTCGGAGTGCAGCGGCACGCCAGTCGCCAGCCACTCGTCGAGCTGCGCAACTGAAAAGTTCGACACACCGATTGCGCGGATCTTTCCCGCTTGAAGTAGTTTCGCGCACGCGCCGGCCGTTTCGGCGATCGGCTGCGGCGCCGGCCAGTGGAGCTGGTAGAGATCGATTCGCTCGATGCCGAGCCGGCGGAGACTTGCGTCGCACTCCGCCACGACATCTTTCTCGCCGGCCGATCGTTCGGGTGCATCGACGTTGACGCCCAGTCCGAATTTGGTGAAGACCAAGGGACGCCGCGATACCGGCAACGCCTTCAGCGCGCGGCCGACGACCTCCTCAGAGTGTCCCGATCCATAAATCGGCGCCGTGTCGACCCAGTTGATCCCGTGATCGATCGCTGCGTGGATGGCACCGATGCTCGCCTCATCGTCCTGTGGTCCCCACTGTCGTCCGCCGATCGCCCACGTCCCGAGGCCGATTGTCGTGATCTCGAAGTCGGTCTTTCCCAGACGCCGTCTAACCATTCGTCCTCCGCGTTGACTGGGAGATGGTAACGTCGGAGGATCGACGCTGTCACCGTCGAATTGCTGATCTCGCTGCTTATTGCATTCTCGCCGCGGAGGATTCATCCGCGATGACTTCGACGGCGCGATTGACGGTAGTAGCCGTACGACCGCCCTACTTGTTCAGTGCCGCCGCCCAGTTGACGACGACCGTGATCGGCGTCGCCACCGTCGGTTCGGATGGTGCGAGATTGAAGAGGAACCGTTTGCCGTCGGGGGAAACTTGATACGAAGATCGAAGGCCGCCGGGTCGCACGCTGAACAACCGTCGGATGGCGCCAACCTCGAAGGCCGGTCCTTGGCCATTCACCGCAGCCACCATCAGGGCGTTCTCGGGCTGCGGCGCCAGGAAGAAGAGCTCTTTGCCATCGCGGCTCCATCGTGGTTGCGCGCCGCCGTTCGCCGAGACCTGCCACTTGCCGGTGGCCTCACCAGGCTGACCCGAAAACGGCGCCACGTAGATTTCGCTCCGGGTCGATTCGAAAGACTGATAGGCGACCCACCGGCCGTCGGGGGAGAACTGCGCCGTCTGCTGTGGAAAGGGACCCCCAACAAAGAGGAACGGCTTGCGTTCGCCGGAAAGGGGCAGCATATGAATGTCGCCCGCCCCTGAGCTGACGGCTGTGTAGACCACGAATCGGCTATCCGGTGACCAGCTTGTCAGAAAGTACGTGAATTTTTCGTGCAGGAGCGGCTCGGCCGATCCCACTCCAGTGGCGGCCTTCTGGAAGAAGCTGGTGTCCGCGCTGCCTCGCGGCCGAGTCCCAAACGCCACTCGGCTTCCGTCGGGTGACCAGATCGGCGTGATCTCATCACCATCATCGAAAGTGAAGCGCGTCGCCAGGCCGTCGCGCTCCAGGTCGATCAACCAGATGTCCGCCTGGTCTCCCATCAGTGACACCGCAGCTTTCCTTCCGTCGGCCGACAATGCGAGGTCCCCGTAGTTGGCCGGCGCGCCAACCGTCGTCACCTTCCCGGCACGGTCAATCCAGGCGAGTTGTTGTGGCGTCCCCTTCGTGGCCTTCGTCTGATAGGCCAGAACGCCCCCTGGCGATGCAGTGAAGAAGCCGTAGTACGGAGTTCCCAATGTCAGGATATCTTCGGCGATGGGAAACGGCGTACCACCGAGGGCCATCCGATCCGGATCGAACGGCTGCGCCATGAGGGACCGCCCGTTCAGGAACAGCAGATGTCCCGCCGAGTAGTAGACGTTCGTGGAGTCCGAGGCCCGCAGCACCACGCGCTGCGTGGAATCGAGCGCGGCCACGACGACGGCGCCTTCCTGTGTCCCCGTGGTGATGCGGTACAGAAAATGACGTCCGTCCGGAAGAAACGCGGGCCTGGCGTGACCGCCCTCGCCCTCAGCGAGCGTCGTCGCTGGCTCAGGCTTGCCGCCCGATGCAGGGACTTTCAAAAGCGCCGTGCCACCGGCGGCCGAGAAGACGATAACGCCTTCTGAGCTCCAGCCGCCGCTCAGACCAGGCTGCGCGTCGCACAACACCATCGCCGGTCCACCGCCGATGTCAATTTTTTTGAGCTTCCCGCCTGCGAAGAATGCCAGCGCCTTGCTATCGGGCGACCAGAACGGCGCCAAACCTCCGTCGGTACCGGCGAGTGCGCGCGAGTCGAGGGCGTCGAGCGATCGGATCCAGATCCGGGATTCCGAACCCTTCTGACCGACAAATGCGACATGCCGGCCGTCGGGTGATACGGCGAGCGGTGCTGATCCGGCAATGCCGGTTGTCTGCTGCGGGAGGACCCAACCATCCGGCGGCGACAGGAGGAAGCGCACCGTTTCCGGCCGTGGAGCCGGTCGCAGGGCGCTCCTCACCGCGAAGGCCAGAGACAGCGCGGCAACGAGAGCGAGTAACGTGTTCACTATCCAGAAGCGCGGGGGGCGTTTCGCGTTCGCCATGACGGTTCGGCCAACGTCGCTTCCGGAAACTGTCGACAGCGCCTCGAGCGCGAACGCAAGATCACGGGTGGATTGAAATCGCGCGGATGGCATTTTCTCGATCGAACGATCGACGATGCGCGCGAGAGCCGGTGGAATGTGTCGATCGAGGACCGGCAATTCCGGCGGCTCCTCCTTGAGAATCGCCGTCATCGTGTCGGCGGACGAGTCGCGGTGGAAAGCGCGCTTGCCCGACAGCATCTCGTAGAGCACGCAGCCGAACGCGAAGATGTCGGCGCGATGATCCGCAGGCAGCCCACGAACCTGTTCGGGTGCCATGTAGCCGGCAGTCCCAAGCACGAGACCCGGGTCGGTGCCGAGCATGGTGGAACGATTCGATGCGCCGCTGTCCGCCCCGTCGGCCGAATGAACCTTGGCCAGCCCGAAGTCGAGAATCTTGGCGCGGCCGTCGTCGGTGATGAAGATGTTCTCCGGCTTGAGATCGCGATGGACGATGCCCTTGTCGTGCGCCGCGGCGAGCCCGTGAGCGATCTGCGTTGCCCACTCGATCGCCTTCCGCACCGGTATCGTCTCGTCGTGCGCGAGCCGCTCCCGCAGAGACATTCCGGTCAGCAGCTCCGAGACGATGTACGGCAGTCCCTGTGGAGTCTGTCCGATGTCGTGCACGGCGACGATGGCGTGATGGTTCAGTGAGGCGGCGGCACGCGCTTCCTGGTCGAGCCGCCGGAGTCGATCGGGATCGGCGGCGAACTGCGGAGGGAGCACCTTGATGGCGACGTCGCGTCCGAGCCGCGGATCGCGGGCTCGATAGACCTGGCCCATGCCGCCCTCGCCCACGAGCGTGATGATTTCGTACGGGCCGAGGCGATCGGCGGTGATCATCTGAGTGAAGCGGTGGCCCATTATAAGTGCCCCACGGACAAAAACAATGACGACCGTTGAAACCTGCGGCGAAGCGGAGGACAATCGACGGCCGATTCTCGGGTTGTTCCCCCCGTTACAGTCAAGAGGACGCGATGCATCTGACGAAGCCTCGACGCGCGATTGCCTTGCTTGCTGCATGTGCCGCCACCACGGTCATTGGAGCCCAGAGCAAGCCGCCTGTGACGCTAGCCGACTATGGCAAGTTCGAAACGCTCGCGGTGCAGCCGCGTGCTGGTCTCTCTCCCGACGGACGATGGCTTGCCTACGGGATCAACCGTTCCAATCGCGACAACGAGCTCCGGATTGTTGCTGTCGCCGGCGGTTCGCCCAAGACGATCGCCTTCGCCTCTCAACCAGCGTTCTCGGCCGATTCGAAGTGGGCGGCATACGCGATCGGATATTCGGAAGCGCAGGAAGAGAAACTTCGCAAACAGAAGAAGCCGATTCAGCGCAAGCTTGGACTCCTGAATCTGGTGTCGGGAGATCTCAGCACCGTGGACACGATCGAGTCCTTCGCATTCAACGCGAGCGGCAGCCATCTGGCGATGAAACGATATGCGCCGGAGCGAAAGGATGCGTCCGATACGCCACCGCCGCTCGAAGAACCTCCGGCCGGCGCCACGCTCATCGTCCGGCAGTTGTCCACCGGACGCGATATGACGTTTGGAAACGTGACGGAGTTCACCTGGCAGGAAAAAGGCTCATTGCTGGCGTTGGCGATCAGTTCCGATGACAAGGCCGGAAACGGCATCCAGATCTTTGATCCCGAAAGCGGATCGCTGCGCGTACTCGACTCCGCCGCGGAGACGTACAGCGGCCTGACCTGGCGGAAGGATTCGAGCGACCTGGCGGCGCTGCGATCGAAGACAAACGAACGCCGCGAGGGATCGTCGAACGTGCTTCTCGCGTGGAAGGGGCTGGACGCAGCTTTCATGTTCGATCCGACCGCGCCGTCAGGCCTGCCCGAGAGCCAGCGGGTCGTTTCCTTCAGGCGGCCGAGTTGGTCCGACGACGGGCGCGCCGTCTTTGTCGGGCTGGCCCGGTGGGACGAGAAGATCAAGGACGCAGCCAAATCAACCGCCGAGAATGCGAACGGCGCGGCAAAGGATTCAGAGAAGGATGCGGACGAAGCCGCGACGGTCGATGTCTGGCACGCGCGTGACGTCGACGTCATGCCTCGACAGAAGATCAACGCGAGGAACGATCGTCAGCGGAACATGCTGGCCGCGTGGCATCTCGAGTCGAAGCGGCTGGTGCCGCTCAGCACGGAGTTGTCGGAGCGTGCCGCACCTATCCGTCACCACAGCCTCGCCTACGCGCTGAACTGGACGCCCTATGCCATGGATCGCACGATCGGCAGGCCGGCTGCCGACGCGTTTCTCGTCGACCTCTCCACTGGTAGCCGCACGAAAGTCAAAGAACGGATCGAGGATCAGTATTTCCAGGCCAGCCCGGGCGGCCGCTACCTGTTGTACCTGGAAGCCGATCAGTACTGGACGATCGACACGGCAACACGAACAACGATCAACATCACAAACGCAGCCGCAACGTCGTTCATCGATCGAGAGTCGGACGCCACGATCAAGCAGAAACCTCCATTCGGCGTTGCAGGGTGGACCAACAACGACGAGGCAGTCATCCTGTACGATAAGTTCGACATCTGGAGAGTCAGCGCGAATGGGTCTGGCGCCACGCGTCTCACTGATGGCGCGGCCGATCAAATCCGCCATCGCTACGTTCGCCTCGATCCCGACGAAGAGTTCATCGACACGACGAAGCCGATCTACGTGAGTCTCTTCGGAATCTGGACGAAGCGCTCGGGCTACGCCCGGATCGAACCCGGCGCGTCAAAGGCCACTCCGCTGGTGTTGAAAGACATGAGCATCACCAGCCTCGGCAAGGCCAAAAACGCCGATGTCTACGGCTATGTGACGCAACGTTTCGACCAGCCACCGGCGGAAATGATCGGCAGCGGCAAGCTGGATGATGCAAGGGCCGTCGCGACGACCAACCCGTTCGCGCCGGATTATGCGTGGGGGAAGTCGGAACTCATTGAGTACAAGAACGACCGCGGTGAAAGGCTTCAGGGCTCCCTGATCTATCCGGCGGGATATCAGCAAGGGAAAAAGTATCCGATGGTGGTTTATATGTACGAGCGGCTCTCAGACGGCCTGCACCGCTGGAGCAGCCCGTCCGATCGCGATCCCTACAACCCTGCCGTCTTCACCAGCCTCGGCTATCTGTTGCTTCAGCCCGACATCGCGTTTCGCCCGCGAGACCCTGGCGTGTCGGTCGCCGATTGTGTCAGCGCTGCCGTCAAGCGCGTCATCGCGATGGGCGTCGTCGATCCCGCCCGCATCGGCATCGTCGGTCACTCGTGGGGTGGATTCGACACCGTGTTCCTGGCGACGCACACGAATCTCTTCGCCGCGGGTGTTGCCGGCGCGCCAATCACGGATCTGGTCAGCAACTACGGAAACCATCACTGGAGTGGTGGTATCGCCGAAACCGATCACATCGAGACCGGGCAACAGCGAATGGAAGTTCCGCTGTGGGAAGATCTGCCTGCCTACGTCCGTAATTCCGCGGTGTTTGGCATCAACACGATGAAGACGCCACTGCTCGTGGCGTTTGGCGACAACGACGGGACCGTGCATTGGCACCAGGGAGTCGAGCTGTACAACATCGCGCGCCGCGCGAAGAAGGACGTCGTCCTGCTCGTGTACGGTGGCGAGGATCACAGCAATCGAAAGAAGGCGAACCAGCTCGATTACCATCGCCGGATCGTCCAGTGGTTCGGCCACTACTTGAAAAACGAACCGGGGCAGCCGTGGATCACCGACGGTGTCAGCTTCCTCGACCGCGAGCAGGAGCTCAAACGGTTGAAGACACAGAAGGGTACGTAGCGGCCCCGACGGCAGTTTTTGTGCACCTATGAAGCTCATTATCCAGCCGCGCGACGGCGTCAAGCCACTGATTGACGCCATCGCGCGAGCGAAACGGAGCATCTGGATTGCGATCTTTCGTTTTGATTTGACTGAAGTCGAGCAGGCGCTTCAGTCCGCGATCAAGCGAGGCGTGACCGTTCAGGCGCTCATCGCACACACGAGCGGGGGCGGAGAAAAACAGCTGCGAAAGCTCGAGAGCCGATTGCTCGAAGCGGGTGCCTGGGTCGCACGGACTGACGACGACATGGTGCGTTACCACGGGAAGTTGTTGGTGATCGATAACCGCACCCTGTTCGTCCTCGGGTTCAACTACACCGCACTCGACATCCGTCGCAGCCGCAGTCTCGGAGTCATCGTCCAGGACGCCACCGTCGTCCGCGAAGCGCGGCGCCTCCTCGCCACCGATGCCGATCGAAGTCAGAAGTACCGTCCGAAGAAGACCGCCCTCGTGATCAGTCCTGAAAACGCGCGCGCGCGACTGCGTCGCTTCATCCGAAAAGCCCGTCGCGAGCTGCTGATCTATGACGTCGGTCTCTCCGACGATGGGATGTTGGAAGAGTTGCAGAAGCGAGCAGAGGCCGGCGTCGTGGTCAAGATCATCGGCAAGGTCGAAAAGAAGTGGGAGAGCCGCCGCTTCAGGATCAAGAAACCCGCGCGCCGCCTACATGTCCGTGCCATCGTCCGTGACAGTCGCCGCGCCTTCGTCGGAAGCCAGAGTCTTCGGCGGCTCGAGCTCGACGAACGCCGCGAAGTCGGAATTGTCATTCGGCAGAGAAAAATCGTCGGCGAGATAGTCCGCGTATTCAATGCCGATTGGCATGCGAGGTGAGCGTTCTCACGCTTAACCCCTCCGAAGGTGCTTGGTCTCTCAAAAAGAGACGTCGCAAGATTGTACCGGGCGCGCTTGGGTAGGTTCGAGTTGCGATGGCGAATCAGATTCCGGTGTACCACGCCCAGCCGTTCTGAATATTGCCCTTCTTGCCGCCGTCGTCGAACTCGTTGGTGACGACGATGCGGTGCAGGTATTTCATGCTCTTGTAGCCCAGTTGGCGCTCGACCCGGAGTCGAACCGGCGCGCCATGCGGGACCGGGAGGTCGCGGCCATTCATCCCGTAGGCCAGAATCGTCTGCGGGTGCAGCGCGTCCAAAAGGTCGATGCTGTCAACCCAGTCGTCGTACGAATGGAATACGACGAACCGCGCGTCAGGCAAGAGGCCTACCGCATCGAGCACCAGGCTCAACGGTGCGCCAGTCCACTGGCCAATGGCAGTCCAGCCTTCTTCGCAGGTGTGCCGCGTGATCTGCGTTCGGGCAGGCAGTTGTTTCAAATCGGCAAGAGAAAACGCACGAGGCCTCGCGACGCGGCCCTCTACCATCAGGCGCCAGTCGGCAAACGATCCGCTCTGAGCCTTGCGATACGCATCGCCCAGCGCTGATTTTTCGCTGACACCCGGATTCGTGGTCCCGGTGGCTGGAAACGACGTGATGTCCTTCGGACTGAACTCTTTTACCAGCGATTGTCCGGGCAACAGCGTGCGATGGGCGGCATACGTGAGCGTGTCACCCATGCGCAAGAGATTGCCGTACGCAGGTGGCAGATTCTTCGGGAACCGCGTGAGGATGAGACCGCCGGCGGCGGCAAATCCGGTGATGATCGCGCGGCGCCGGGTGATGAGACCAGTAGTCTTCACGTCATTCCCCCACGGTGATCGCCCGAATCTGTCGTCTGAATCCTGACTTGATCACCATCACGAGGTGCACCGTCACGAACAGCAAGAGCCCCACGAAGGTGAAGAAGTGGATCGTCCGCGCAGATTGGTAGCCGCCGAACAGGCCGAGCAGGAACGGGAATGCGGCGGTCACTGCCGGCGCCATCGTCAGGCCGCTGACGATCATCAGCGGTGCCAGCACGAAAACCACCAACGAATAGGTGCACTTCTGGAGCAGGCCGTACTGCGGGCCGCCGCTGGCCATCGGAATCCGAAAGCGCATGTGATCGAGTACGTCGCGCCACACGAGAGCAGGCGCGAGTTCGCCGACCCGAGGCCAGATGTGAGCACGAAAGTGCCCACGACCCACCCCAATCAGGAGGTACACCGCACCGGGAAGCACGAGCCACCATGCCGCGAGGAAGTGCAGGCTTCGCCCCCATCCGTTTTGGTTGAAGATGTCGTAGGTCCGGTTGGCACTAATCAGTTCTGGCGACCCCGAGACGATTGGCGTCGGCTTTTCCCAGCCGCCGTGCTTGTAGTTCCGGCTGATTGGCAGTTCGAGCAGCGCCGGCGTGAGGTCGTTTCCCGCTTCACCCCAATAGAGCCGCGGGTGAGCCATCAGGATCACGAATCCGGTAAACGCGAGCGTGAGAAGACTGAGCGTCAGAACCCAGTGTGAGATTCGAACCCACCGGGCATGACGTTCCACGCCAGTGGACGATATGGGTTGTTCCAGGACGGCAGTCATGCGTCAGCCTCTGAGGGTGTCCGCACCCAGGTACCGGAGATCCGAACACTATTGGCCAGGTAGACGAAGGCCGCGAACCGGAGACACATTAGCACGGATGCCGGCGGCGACAGTGCGAGCGGCGCCTCTTCTACGCCTCGAGGGCGGACTCCGCCAGAATGTAGAGCAGACCACCGTGATGGGTGCAACCTGAACTATGATTCCGCACTCAGGAGACCATGATGAACCGCCGCCACTTTCTTGCGACTGCTGCCCTGACCCCGATTCTCGCGAGTGTCTTCGAACGCGCACGCGCGCAGACTGGCGGTGGGCGCCTGTTCTACGTCGGCACGTACACGAACAACGCCGCAGGAAGCAAAGGCATCTACGCGTGGCGGTTCGACGCCGCGACCGGCGCGGTGACGTCGCTGGGTGTCGCCGCGGAAACCGACAGTCCAAGCTGGGTGGTCGTCCATCCGAACAAGCGATTTCTCTACGCAGCGAATGAACTTCCGCCGCCAGAAGCCGGTGGACCCACCGGCGCGGTGACGGCGTTTTCCATTGATACGGCCTCAGGGAAGCTGACGCAGATCGGCCGCGTCAAGACCAACGGCCTGTCGCCCGCGCACATGCTCGTCGACTCGACGGGGAAGTGGGCGATCGTTGGCAACTACGGAAACGGCGCCGGTAGCGAAGGCACGTCGATCGCAGTCTTTGCCGTTGGCGCCGATGGCAAGCTGGCCGGCACGCCGACCGCGTTTGTGCCGCATGTCCCGAAGCCCAAACGGCTCGATCCGGCAGCACCGCCACCCAGGAACGGCAATCCGCCGACCTCGCACCCGCATTGCGTGCTGCTGTCTCCGGACAGCAAGTTTCTGTTGGTTGCGGAGAAGGGCTTCGACGAGATCGTGGTCTACCGCTTCGACGCGAAGACGGGTGCGCTCACCCCGAACACTCCGCCGGCGGTGGAGGCGACGAAGTTTGGCGCTGCGCCTCGTCATCTCGCCTTCGGAAAAAGCGGAAAGTTCCTCTACACCTGCTACGAGGCCGGGCGCGCCGTCTCGACTTTTGCCTTCGACGCGGCAACGGGCACGCTCAGTCCACTCGATACGCTATCGACGCTGCCGCCCGACGCGCCGCAGACCGGTTCGTGCGCCGAGATCGAAGTGCACCCGGACGGCAACTATCTCTACGTCTCGAATCGCGGTCATAACAGTCTGGCGCTGTTCACCATCGATCAGGCAAAGGGAACGCTGACCTTCAAAGACACATTTCCGGTCGGCGGCACGCCGCGGAATTTCAAGATCGATCCGACCGGTAACTACGTGTTCGCCGAAGGGCAGAACAACGGCGTGACGGTCGTGTTCAAAATCGATCGGTCGACCGGCATGCTCACCAAGACCAACGCCACCCTTGATACTCCGGCGCCGGTCTGCCTGGCATTCGTGTAACCTCATTCGCTCTTTTTTTGTGACGTCCTGGCGAGTTTCTCGATCTCGGCAAGCACGCCCCTGACGGCCTTGCCCGCTTTCGGTGTCGCGTGCTTCAGGTACGGATCGACGACGAAGCGCAGCGTGTCCTCCACCGAGCTCCACTCCTTTGCGCCTTGCGAACGGCGGTGGACGTCGCGAAGCTGCTTGACGACAGCGGCTGCATGCCTGGAGATGGTGCCGCCCAAGAGCGCTTCGTACAATCTGAGTTCTGGTTCCGCGACCAGCGACCAGAAATCCGGATCCTTCTTGTTCTTTGCTTCGACGCTGCGACGCGCCTCCTCGAAGACCGACGAGGGCAGCTTCGGTCGCCGTTTGCCGCTCGTGCTCCCAAGGACCACTTCGGCGGCAACGAGATTGATCGCTGGATAATGCGGATTGTCCGCCTTCCGCTCGATCGCCAGGTCGTAGGCGCGCTGGTAGTAATTGGCCATGCGTTCGACTGCAGATCGCGCGCCCGCGGCATCGCCATCGAGCTGGTTCAACTCAGAGAGGCGCTTCATCGCTGAGCCGAGGATGCTGGCGCGTTCCACCGTCTCCTCGAATTTGTTCAACTGCTCGAGCCGGGCGATCTCGTCTCTCATGGCCTTGCGCGCACCGATGATCGCGGTGGGCCTGGCGCGTTTGGAGGCCTTTCTGGCGTCCTGCATTGCCTTGCGAATCCGGAGATTGCTCAACTGCTCGATGCTGCGGAAGGAAATTCGCCCATCGGTCGACGCGATCGTGGCCTCGTACCATCGTATGGCGCTCACCATATCGCCGGCCGCGCTGTACGCGTTGGCAAACAGATCCGCGATGTCGTCGATCGGCTTCCAGCGCATCTTCGTCCACCGCTCTTCCAGCCGTCGAACCCGCCCGAGCTGATACGCAGCCTCGTATCCCTGAAATGTCGACTGCACGGCCAGCATTTCGAGCGCGCGCCGCAGCGCCGGCAGCGAGGCGATGAAGTCGAACTCGTCGTCGGGCGCGCGGTTCTGTCCTGTCGGCCGCGGTCGTGGACGCAACCGCCAGTCCGGATCGCCGTAGCACTGGTACGCGGCCCACGTGTTGCCGTCAAACGTAAACGCCTTCACGCGCGCCTGTGCCACTGCGTCGATGAAGCGCTCGCCGCGCAGCAGCCCGTCGTAGAACGTCGTCGCGAACGCGCTCGCCGCCATGTCGTCGACCGCCCATCCGGCAGCGACGACTGCGCGCACACCGGTCTCGATCAATGACTGCGCGACTCCGGACGCGAACGCGGCACGATCGTAGAATCCGTACTTCGGCTCGCGAAGAACCGATCGTCTCGAGCTCGCGGCGAGATGGCAACAGTTCACGAACACCAGTTCTGGCACGACCCGCATCGCCTTGACTTCGGTCGCGCCGAGGAACGTGTTGTTCGCCAGGACCACTCCGCCGCGGTCCCCCTTTTCACTGACAGGCTCGCCGTGACCGGCGATATGCACGATGCGCCAGCTGCGTTCGTACAGCGTGTCGATGACCTGCCGCGAGTCGGGCGCATCCGTGAGGACACCACCGGCGAACAGACCGGTGACACTCCCGCTGTCGAAACCACGATCCTTGAACAATGTGAAGACGTCCTTCGCCTCCGCCAGTGCACCCGGAAGCGCCGGATAGTCGGGCGGACATTGCGGCTCGCCAATCACCAGCACCGACGCATCGAGATCGGCGTCGCTCACCTGCGAGCGATAGGTTTCCGTCTTGAACTTCCGAAGCAGCTTCGAGCGGATGGCCCATGGACCGCGCTCGGACGTCGATGATGCCGAGTCGGAGATCAGTTCCCACGGAATACCGGCCGTCCCCTTGTCGACCACAATCTGGGTCTCGCCAGAATTGGCGAGGAATGTTTCGAGCTCGATCGGAACGAGGAGGTTGTAAAGGGTGCGGGAGATGCGTTCGTCGACGTTGGCGTCGCTAGAGGCGCTGGCAATCAGGTCCTGCAGCAAGCGCGTCTGCATGGCCTGCGCCTGGACTTCGGTGCGCGCGCGTTTCGTATCGAGCGCGTAGGCGATCATCGGACTGCCGTTGGCGTCTGCCCGCGTGTCGGCGGTGATCATGTCGTAGTCAGCACCGCGGTACCCGGAGTCGAGCGGACGGCGAAGCGATCCGCTTCCTTCCGCGATCGGTTCGACGATCGCATAGCGGCCAGGCGACGCATACTGGAGCAACTTGAGCGATTCCCACGCTTCCGTCGCGCGGTTCAGGTACAGCTCGACGAAGCGCAACTCGCCCACCACCGGCACAGGCGATCTCCCTTGCGACTTGCGAATGATCGCGTTTGCTTCCATGACACCCTGCGCAACCAGCTGTGCCGCTTGTCCGGGCGTGACGCCGGTGCCGCCACTGGCGAGCAACGTCGAGGCGAGTGACAGCTTGCCGACTTTTGTGCCCCCTTCAGCGACGCGCTCCGCCCACGCGATCACCGCCTGTCGCACCGTGAGAAGGACGTGAGCCGATTGCAGCTTGCCCTCCTGTCCCAGGCCGGCGACGATCACCGCTTCAGGGCGCGGCGTTTCCCAGTACTTGCCCCGCTGCACCCGTTGATTGACGAAGATTCGATACGAGCCTGGTTCGAACGCATAGACACCGCGATTCAACGAACTGGTCATCGCCCCCTCGAGCACGTTGTCGATGACCTTCTCGGCGCCGGTGAGCTGCGTTGCGCGGTAGTGTCCGATGAGCAGCGGAAGTTCTTCGAACGTCAGGTCGCCGTTGACGACGGAGATGATCAGTCGATCGGGTTCCGTCGCTGGCTGCGCGGCAGCAGCCTCGCCGCGCATCCTCGCCCGTATCGCAGCGGCCGGCCGACCGCCCGGACCGATTGCCGGTGCAGAAATGCCGGGCGCACCCGATCTGAGCAGCCGGCGATCGGGAAGTCGCAGAGCAGGATCGAGCGGCGGCAGCTTGTGCGGCTGATCGTGAAGTGCTGCCACGAGGAACTGCACCGTCTCAGGTTGCGCGAAGAAGTTGACGTGCGTCACCTCACCGTTGGTGATGTTTCCACCGGGACCGAAACAGCCAATGCGCGCACCCGGGATGAACGAGCCGCCGCTCGGATCCACGCGCCAGCTTCCTTCCGAGGGAACGACGAGATCGTTGGCAGTGTTGAAGAACTGATCGATGCCGGCGTCGACGAGCCGCGCGAGCACGGTAGTGGTCGGCGTGTAGTTGGCCGCCAGCACCGAATAGCGATCGGGTGGAGGTCCGGGCGGTGACTGGAGCTCGCGGATCAACTCGCCGTCGCCGTCCATCGAGCGCAGGCCTGGCAGATCTCCGGACGCGTGCTTCGCGATCCACACCAACCCGTTGGCGACGAATTCCGCGCCCGTCGTGAACGGATTATCCGGGAACAGCTCGAGCAGGTTGGCGACCCAGCCAACCGTCGATTCCCATCGTGACGGTGTCGCCAGCGGAGTGCCTTCGTTGGGCGCCGCAACCAGAATCGCCCGCCCGAGTCTGAAGCGCGACGCCGGCGCGCCGAGCGACGCCGATCGCTCGACGAGATTCCTCAGCACCAGGCCGCCGCGCGAGTGAGTGATGACGTCAAACGTGAAAGACTCGCTGGGCAGCGCCGACAGCAGCATCCGCGCATTCTCTTCGGGCGTCCGACTGACGCTGAAATGGTCGAACGCATAAATACGGTCGCCATACAGCGAGCGCACGTCGTCGAAAAAACTCGACGTCGCCAGCGAACTGTAGGCGCTCGCGGCGTTGGAGAAGGTGCCATGAATGAAAAGAAGCGAACGGTCGGTCGATGACGGCACCCCGGGCTTCAGCTGCCCTGCCGCAAGGCTGTCTTTGGTGACCTTCAGCCACCCTTCTTTCAGTCCCTTGTGCCTCCAGGCGGCAGACTCGAATGCGGCAGCAAGTCTCGAGAGAACGAAGCCGCTTATCTTGTCGATGCCTGCGCCGACAATCTTGTCGACGACTTTGTCCGAAACCTTGACGACGACCGCCTTGACCAGCGTCGTCATGAAGCCGCGGGTGACCGGCCCTTCGCCGGCAACTGCCGGGCGGATCGGCACAATGAACCTGGCTTCTGCCGGTCCGCCACGAGTGCGAGTGGATTCGCTCGGTGCGTGGAAGGTGAGTGCTCCCGAGGGATGCCGTACCGCTAGGACGGCCGCTTCGCCAGGGGCCAGATCGACTGCCAGATCAAGTGCCCGTGGTTCCGTGGCTCTGCCGCGGGTCGCAGGTTGCTGCGCGACGATCGCCTCTTCAGTATCCGCGCCATCCGGGATGAAGTCAGGAGGGAGACCGGGAACGACCGACCCAACCGCTCGGCCCCTCGTCGTGCCGCGGACAGTCCAATCCCGAGAGTACGATTTGATCGCCATTTGCGTTTACCTCGGTAGCCCCCTGATGGTAACGCTTCAAACGGCAGAACCGAACAATGGCCATTCCCCTAACAGAGGCACAAACGCGAAAGGCGACGCGCTGGCTGGCCACCAACTTCGGTGAATCGATGCGTCGCGCCGTGGTCGGAACCCCTTTCGGCATCGATCTGCTCTGCGGAATCGCGTGCAAAGAGACGGCGTCGATGTGGCTCGGGTTCCTCGACCGCGGCCTGGCACCCGCCGAGATCCTGGGGCGAGCCATCGGTGACGCGTCCGGAGATTTTCCGAACACGTCGAGGTCAGCGTTTCCAAAAGACACCGCGACGTTCCGCGGTGAGTTCGGTGACCAATTCGCCGACATGCTGATCGCGGAAGCGAATGCCAGCCGAGCCCTTCGCAACATGGGGCCAAGGCAGTGGGTCTACAAGGGCTACGGCATATTTCAGTACGACCTGCAGCACGTCCACGACGACACCCCCTTCTTCAGCGACAAACAGTGGTATGCGCTGGATGAGTGTCTCGCGCGTGTCGTCGGCGAGTTACGGCGCAAGTTTGCGCGAACGGGTGAACTGTGGGCGGCGGTGAAGGCTTACAACGGGAGCGGTCCGCGCGCTGACGCGTATCGCGAGGACGTGAAGGTGTTAACCGCCTGGGCGAAGGAGGAGCTCGCATCGCTCCCATCGCCCGGCGCCACGGCGGGGAGGGGTGTCATGGCGAAGACGAGATCTACGAAATCGACAGGGCGGAAGAGCACACGCCGAAAGGGTGCGCGCGCGTCGCAAAAGCGGCAACGCTTTCGTGGGGTGTCTATCCACGTCGGGCTGAACGCCGTGGACCCGAAGCATTATGCCGGCTGGAGCGGCGACCTCATGGCCTGCGAGTTCGATGCGAAGGACATGGCCGCGCTCGCCCGCACGCAGAACATCAAGCCGACGGTGCTGCTCACGAAAAAGGCGACGCGCGCCAATGTCTTTCGCGCAGTCCGCGCCGCGGCCAAAACGCTCGGCAAGGGGGACTTGCTCTTCCTCAGCTACTCGGGACACGGTGGCCAAATGCCGGACGTCAGCGGAGACGAGCCCGACAAGAAAGACGAAACGTGGTGTCTCTACGATGGTGAACTGATCGATGACGAAGTGTTCAACGAACTGACCAACTTCAAAGAAGGCGTCCGCATCATCGTCCTCTCCGACAGCTGTCACAGCGGCTCGGTCGTACGGGCGCGGGTGCCGGAAACCGTTGCCGGCCCCGGCCGTTCGAAGATGATGCCGCCGTCGGTCGCGATGCGTACCTACACCCAGCACCAGGAGTTCTACGACAGACTTCAGCAGAAAATCGCCGCGGACGCTGGTCGAACCCCGCGCGGCGTGAACCCCGACGCGGCACTGTTGCAACTGCACGCCACCGGCAGCACTCGACTGTCGGGCATCGCGGGAAACATCAGTGCCAGCGTAATCTTGATCTCCGGCTGCCAGGACAATCAGACGTCACTCGATGGCGATCACAACGGCGCGTTCACCGAGCAGCTGCTGCGGGTCTGGGACAACGGGCGCTTCGACCCCGAGTACGGAACGTACGTAAACTTCCACGCGACGATCAAGGCGGGAATGCCATCGACCCAGACACCGAACCTCTTTACGCTGGGCCCGGTCGCGACGTTTTCGAAGCAACGCCCGTTCACGATCTGAGTTGGCGAAGGAGTGCCGTCGATGCCGCCGTTCTCGTTCAAGAAAGCTGACGTTCCCTTTCTGCTTGACGGCAGCGGCGGCGTAAACGTCGACGTCGGCACGTTGAATCCGACGAAACCGATTCCTTCGGATTTTGCCTCCATTCTCGATGTCACGTTTTCCGCAGAAGGCGGACAAAAAATAGCGCTCGGACAGAGCGGCACGTTGAAGGTTGGCGTGTCGACATCGGCGCACGCCCGCCTCGTGCCGGTTTTCAGCGATACGGCCGGCACGGGCCTCGATTTGTTGAACGCAAATGGATTGGCCGGCTTCTTCGCCGGCGGCGAAAATGCGGGAAAGTTGATTCTTGCATTCGACGTCGGGGCTTCCGCGGACGTCACAGCGGCCGGAACGTTCGTCTACGCGCCATTGACCGCAACGGTGACGCTGGACGCAGGTGCCGATGCCGGTTACTCCTACTTGCGTGCCATCCCCAGGAACACGCCGGTGTTCAAGGCGGTTCCCGATCTTTTCAAGTCGATGAAACTGCCGGAGCAGATGACTGAGGCACCGGCTCCGGGCGAGGCGGTGTCGATTCGCTACGGCGGCTACCTTCGCCTCGGTGCGGAGGTTGCGGCCGGATACGAGCTCTCCGGCACGAAGGCATTCTCAATCAGCCAACTCGCGTTGTCGGAACGCTATCGACTCAGCATCCTGGGAAAGGTTGGCTTGTCGGCCGGCATCGCGGGACGCTTTTCGATCACCGTCACGGCTGGCGATCGACCCGGGTGGGCACGCGTCCAGGTGAAACGCCATCGATCGGCCGACCTTCGCGTCGCGGCGGATGTAACCGTCAACTTCGCGAATGCGCTGGACGGACTGCCAGACGATGCCAACGAGTTCCTCGGAGCCGTTCTCGGAGTGAACGGGAAGAGCTTCCTCACGGTGCTCGAGCGCGTCCGTGCTCTCAAGAAGTTCGACACGATTTCAGCCGCGGTCGACGGCCTGGCGAAGGAGTACATCGCCACGCTCGTCGGCAAGAGTTTTGACGCGCTAGCGGACAAGACCGAGCTTGCCGCATTGCTCGAGAAAGTGAACGAGATCGTCGTCAGCTATCAGACGCTCGAGGATCGAGCGGTCACGTTGTTCGACCGTTACTTCGATCGTCTGCCGATGCTGACCGACTTCCTCGATCGCCTGTCCGCGCTCGATGCCAAAGGCCTGGAGCAACTACGCGGCACGCTCAACCCGGAGCTCTTCAACATCCTGTCCCAACTGACTGATGGCGACCCTCTCGGCTTTCTCGTCGGCAAGGTCATTCTCAAGGGAGAAGAAGTTGATACCGTTCGCGAACTGCGGGGGCGCGCGAACGCGGTTCTCGATCTGGTGCGGAAACGGGCGCATAAGGAACTCCGGGATGCGATCGCGGCGGCAAAGAAGAGTTTCAGAATCGACGACCTGTTTCGCGAGGCCGCGAAGATCGATTCAGTCGACGAACTGAAAGCCCTCGCCACCGAACGGGTGGGCCTCTTCGTCAGTCGGCTCGTCGGTCGCACGCTCGACTCATCGGCCAATGTGAAGGCCGCGTTCGACGAGTTGAAACAGGCGATCGACAAGATGGATGCATTCACGGCCAACTTCTATAAGGCCGTTCGCGAAGCGACCAACAGCTCATACCGTATGGCGCTCCATGCGGAGTACAGGCGCGCCAGCGAGCGCGACGCCCTCGTCGACGTCTTGATCAATCTCGCGGATTCTCAGGGGCCCGCGATCCTGGCGCAAGCGGCGCGCGGCGACTTCCACGCGGCGCTGACGACTCCCAACAGCAGCCTGGTGCGGATTCTCGAAGGCGTGCTCACACATCGCACCCGCAGGGAGTCGTCATTCAAGATCAACATCGTCGGCTGGCACCTGAACTACGCCTACGAAGGATTCGATCGAGTGATCACCGAGAGCGAGCAGCGGTTCGTGACGTCGGACCGCGGCATTGTGATCCTGAGCACGACGAAACTCGAAGTCGATCGCGGTCGGAAGCGGCAGGACGAGACGATGCACGTCAATTTCCTGCTGCGCGCGCTCGGCGAATCGTCTGGCGCGGTCGAGGGGGACAAGAACGGCACGCTGCAGTATGTGATCGAGTCGTTGACCGCACTGACGGCAAGCTATCAGCTCGCGTTCACCGATGAGGACACGTCTCAGGCCGAGTTGGAGGACTATCTCACCTTCGCCAGGGATCTCCAGCTCGATGGTGAAGGGGCGACAATCGACGCGCTGATGCCGTTCCTGCCTCGGGCCGCGAATGGAGGATTTGGCCGCATCGAGACACGGTACGACGTCCGATTCGGGTCATCCGGGATCGAAGCATTGCGCAAAGTGACACGCCTGTCGGCGGATGGCGAGAGGCGCATTCGCAATGCGATGCGAGGCATGGTGCTGTCGAACTATCTCAGAAGCGGATCGATGCACGACGTCGCATTTGCCTACGCCACGCCGGCAGTGTTCGACCTGTTCCGAGACCTCGGCTTCGCGGCGTTCACCAACGTCACTCGGGTGCTGTCTGTTGCGCCAGTGCTGCCTGTGCCGGCTCCGGCAACGGTTGCTCTGGACAAGATGGAACTGAATGTTCTGGCCACGCTCTACAGCATCGAAAACGACATGATGGAAGCCATCGCTGCGCTCGTGAAGATCCTGAACGGGAAGGCGACGCTCACACCGGAGGCGTTCGAGAAAAAGCTGGGAAAGTTCGGCGCCGCTCTCGTCGATTTCGACCGGTTCGATCAGGCGTCCGGTGGCACTGCCGTCGGGACGACGACGATTTTCGCGATGTTCGACATGCTGATTCGTCTCGCCACCGGCGGCTCTCCTGCCAACATCGGTGTGCTGCGTTTGAAGAGCAGCGCCAACGGGAAAGAGGTTGAAAAGCTGTTTATGACCAGCGGCGCCATGAGTCCGCAGTAAGCCTTCACAGGGCGTCTTGTCCGGACCCCGCGCTGCTACAATCTTCAGCTCACACCTGTTGATGATGCGAGCTGCTGGCGACGACACTGCTGCCGCGCAGAACGCCGCCTCCCGCGGCACGCCCACCGGACGCTGGTGGCTCGTCGTGATGCTCACCAGCGGCATGACCCTCTGCTACGCGCAGCGCGGCACCCTCTCAATTGCCGCTCCCTTCATGATTCGCGAACTCGGGATCAACACCGAGACGATGGGACTGATGCTGTCCGCGTTCTCGTGGTGTTACTGCTTCATGCAGGTGCCCTCAGGATGGATCGTTGACCGCTTCGGTGTGCGCCGCGCGTATGCCTTCGGCTTCGGACTCTGGTCGATTGCCTGTGCGCTGACCGGTGCGTTTCGCAACATCGCCGCGATCATGGTGTTTCGGGTCACGATGGGCGTCGGCCAGTCAGTCGCGTTTCCGGCCAGCGCCCGCACGGTGGCGAACTGGTTCCCCGACACCGAACGGGGGCTGGTGAATTCGAGTTATCTGACTGGTGTCCGTTTGGGACAGGCACTGATCAATGCCGCCGGAGTTGGATTGATCACGCTGTACGGCTGGCGGATCTTCTTCGTGCTTAGCGGTCTCTTGCCTTTGTTATGGATCGCGCCCTGGACATCGATCCTGCGCCGCTGGGAAGTGACTGCCACGACCACCACGAACCGGCCCAACCGCTTTACGTTTGCCTCGAGCTTCGGTCTGCTTCGGCATCGCACGGTCCTTGGGACGTTCCTCGGGTTCTTTGCCTACGATTACGTGTGGTTCGTGTTTGTGTTCTGGTTGCCCGGCTATCTCCGTCTGGAACGGCACTTCACACCCGCGCAGATGGCGTTTCACTCGTCGGTGCCGTTTCTCGTGATGTCGGTGGTCATCGTGTTGTCGGGTATCGTCACCGATCGGCTGATTGCCGCCGGCTTTGGCGAACTGCGCGTACGCAAGACGTTCATCGCCATCGGCTTCGCCATTGCGATGGCGATTGTGCCTGCAGGCCTGGTCGAGGACAACGGGACTTCGGTGTGGCTTCTGGTGCTGTCGCTGTCGGGCATCGGTGTCGCGGCTCCGAATACCTGGAGTCTCACGCAGGCGTGCTGCACGAAGCGTGTTGTCGGTACCGTCTCGGGAATTCAGAACTTCGGCGGAAATGTTGGCGGCATCATCGCACCGTGGCTGACCGGCGCAATCGCCCATCGCACCGGCTCCTTTGTCCCCGCGTTTATCCTGTGCGGGTTTCTCCTGGTGGGTGGCACCCTCGCGTACTGGCTCCTGATGAACGAGAAAGTGGATTCTGACGAACCGGTCTGAACGCGTCACTTTGCAGCGGTCGTTTTGACCAGCTGCGACGCCGTCGCCTGCACTCTCCGTATTGCCTCTCCGATGTCCTCCATGTCCTGCCGTGGTCCCAGCAACATCGTTTGGACAAGCCAGACGGCTTCGGTGCAGAGCCGATCGTTCTGCGGACATTGGTTCCGTGCGCGCCATTGGTCGAGTCGTGCCTTCGAGTAGATCGTCTGGAAGCCCGGCGCGGAGAACGCATCTTCGAGAACCGGTTGTTTGTTGAGCGGCGTGTAGCCGGCCTGCGCCGGAATGCCTTCAGCGGCGAGCGCCTTCAGAAACGCAGCCCGAGGAAGGCCCGCGAACCGGGTCGCGTCGTAGCGGAACATATATAGATGATAGGCATTCCGCGTGCAGCCTTCGTACATGCGCGCCGGCGTAATGCCGGGAATCTGGCTGAGGAGCTTCGTCAGGTGGGCGGCGTTGGCGTCGCGTGTGCGCGCCTGATCCTGCAGCCGCGTCATTTGCGCGGTCAAGAGAGCCGCCTGGAATTCCGTCAGGCGTAGATTCGCTCCGACACTGCGATACGAGAAATCGTCGCCGGTGTTCTGGCGGCCGCGGCTGTTATTGTGGACCCGATAACATTTCTCGATCAGGTCGTTGTCGTCGGTGAGTATCGCGCCTCCTTCGCCGGAGTTGAGATTCTTGCTCGCCTG
>Ga0310885_10000040_pt1 | contig 21622 bp, 22 predicted proteins | sample T60D2metaG_FD_203445 | JGI IMG/M metagenome (GOLD analysis project Ga0310885, IMG submission 203445) | Lab incubated soil microbial communities from West Virginia University Organic Research Farm, Morgantown, WV, United States - T60D2 | ecosystem: Environmental > Terrestrial > Soil >...
CGGGAAGGCCATTCCGCACATGTTTGCGCCTAATGTGATGCACTTTGCAATTTCTAGGCCATTTCGAATTCCCCCCGAAGCAATAAGCGGTAGTTTAACTGAATTTCTCACTTCCATTAAGCTTAACGCTGTCGGGATACCCCAGTCCCAGAACAATTCTCCCAAATTTATCTTATCAGCATCATGAGCGGTTTCTGCCCTTAATTTTTCTACACCAGCCCAGCTGGTTCCACCGGAACCAGCAATATTAATAGCTGAAACCCCGGCAGATTCTAGTTTTTTAGCAACTTCCATAGAAATACCAGCCCCCACCTCTTTTACTATTATCGGAATATCAAAATTTTCACAAATATCTTTAATTTTTGACAAAACACCTTTGTATTTTGGTTCTCCTTCTGGTTGAATTAGTTCTTGAAGAGGATTCAAGTGCACAACAAGTGCATTTGCTTCAATCATGTCAATCATTTTCTTTATGTCTTGAATTTTCAACCCTTTAGAAAGCTGCGCTCCTCCTATATTCGCAACAAGAAATGAACTCGGTGCATTCGATCTTGCAATAGAATACGTTTCAGAAAGCTCGCTGCTCAACAGTCCGGCCCTCTGACTCCCAAGACCCATACCCAGACCAAATTTTTCTGCAACTAAGGAAAGCCTTGAATTTATCTTCGTTGCTTCTGGAGTTCCTCCAGTCATAGAATCAATAATAATTGGCGCACTGAAATTGTGGTTAAGAAATTTTTGACTGATATCGATCTTATCGTAATCAATCTCTGGTAATGCGTTATGGATTAATTTGACATCTTCCAAATACGTTGATGATTCTTTTGCTTGAACGTTCCTAGTTAAAGGAATAATTATTCCTTCTTTTTTACGTTGTTTTATAACCTCAACATCTGAAGGAAAGTCAGATTCATCGGGCATTTCCGATACTGGACCTTTTTCCCTTTATTACTGTACCTTCCGTTTCTCTGTTCTCGATTATTTTTAAGAGTCTCTCAGGTTTGAATCCATTTACAAAATGCACGTCTATTCCAGCAAGTGAAATCTTTGACGCTTCTCGAACTTTCCTTTTCATACCGCCTGTTATGTCTAATTTGACATCTGAAAATTTGATGAGTGATTTTTCATCAATTGTATGTATTACATTCTTAGTTTGAGGATCTTCGTATATTCCATCTACGTTAATTGCGAAGATTACCTTTTTTGGTCTTAATACTGTGGAAATCAAAGTCATCAATTCATCACCAGACAGAATTGAGTATTTATGACGTGTTCTATAAACAATGTCACCGTACGTTACTGGTACAATCTTATCTTCAGTCATATGAGCCAATTCAAAAATTTTCTTCGAAAATGGTTTTTTGCCTAAAATAAGCGAATAGGGAGGAATAGGATACGGGTTCATTTTTAACTTTAACATTGTTTTGATTATAAATTGGTTTAATGAAATCATTGATTCATGAACGACAGCTATACCTTCTGACGAATATCGCTCGGGTTTAGAATGCATTCCATATTTTATAGACCAGTAGTGACCAAACGATCCACCGCCGTGAATAAGTATGATTGGAATTTTTACATTTAAGAGTGACTTAATGATTCGATCTATAGCTCTCTTATTGAGAGTCATAGCTCTTTCTTTGTGGGTTACAACGGAGCCTCCTAGTTTAATTAAAACAAGGTCCTGCCGCATTAAGGTAGGTTTTTTTAAATAAATTTAAATTTTGATAATTTGCTAGAATTAGCCAAAAGCTACGCCATTATGATCAAATTCAACTAACATCCACTTTTCTGAGCCTTTGCTAATTCTATCTGAGATCTCCTTGCGTGATTCTGAAGGGATCAGTGCTATAATCGCTCCTCCTCTACCTGCACCTGTCAATTTAGCGCCCAAAGCTCCGTTGTCTAGACATCTTCCAATCAATTTTTCAATCATAGGATGTGATACCCCTAAGAGGGTCAATAGCTTATGATTTTCTGTTAGCAGATTGCCAAGTTCTACTTCATTTCCTTCAAGCATTGAATTCAAAGCCCTCTTGCAGATCATACGGGCCTTCGAAGAAAGATCTTTGAAGAGAGTTATGTTTTTTTCCCTAAAATGCCTAACCTGCGATACCACTTCTCCTGTTGCATGCTTTACTCCGGTAGTCCCAATAAGCAGCGAAAAGTTCTTTTTAATTCCTATCTTGCTGAATCCTCTGTCCGGTTCATAATTCACTATTCCTCCAAAAGTAGACACGTAACAATCTATCCCTGAAGAATTCATATGTATATTTTCCTCCATAGTCTTTGCGGTTCCGTAAATACGATCCCTATCTCGATATGAAAACAAGGAATAAAGTGCTGCAACTGTTGCAACACACGATGCTGCAGATGATCCCAAACCTTCTCCATAGGGAATTTGAGAATCAACATCCAAATTGATTCCTACGTTATGGTTATTTTGTTCAGATAAAACATGTTTTACACACTTGAATATTGGATATAGAAAAGATAAACTTTCATCAGGCGCCAAAACAGGGTCTACCTTACTTGTTGTTCGTACATTTAGTGAATATTCTCCAGATTTGATACTAATCTGCATATTGTCGTTAACTTGTGCATGAACCTTGATGCGTTTATTTATTGCTGTCACAATTGCAGGGTTTTTGTAGATTACAAAATGTTCTCCAAAGAGAATTACCTTTGCAGGCGCTGATGACACAGCTTCATTTAAATGGTCATTCATACAAATATTATTGAAGAATAGCCCACTACTGATTTATTATCTCCTACTATATCTCCACTCGTCGCATATTTTAGTAACTTACCTTTTGTAGCCCCCATTCTTTTTGAGATTTCCATAACTGTAGCAATCGCACCATATCCGCATGCCGTTACATTAAATGAAATCAATATAGAGTAAAATTTTTCTATATCAAGAGAAAGAATTGCAGAAATAAGGAGATTATCTTTTTCATGAGCTTTACTATTTGATTCGTAATGCGTTAAATCAGAGGAGGCTATTGAAATCAAATTCCTTTTTTTTATTGATTTATATATTCCGTTACCAAGCTTAAGGCTCGTGTTCTTCCCCTGATCAATCAATGTTATCGGTACTATTTTGAACCCTTGTCTAATGTATTGAAGGAATGGGAGTTGAACCTCAATACTATGATCCCTGGAATGTGCGAATTCATCATAGTTTACTAGTCCACAATTTTGGTGTATATCATGAGCCAATTCTGTATCAATTTCTATTTCACCTAGCGGTGTATTCCAAGAACCATTATCCATAATTGCTACATCCGTACCCAGGCCGTAATGATTTGGACCAAGTATTATGGCCGATTCAAATTTCGATGCTGATAATTGGTAATACCCATTTGCCGCTACTGAACCCGAATACATATAGCCAGCATGAGGAGAGACTATTCCGTAAATCTGCTCATTATTGCTGGAAGGTGGTAACTCTCCCGGACCAAAATTTACATCATTAAATAATGATTCAAGATTCTCGTTTAGTTCGTTACGATTTTTTGGATAAAATATTCCAGAGACAGCGGGTTCTCTAACGTATGATTTCAAGATATCTCTTCGACCAATTTGGTCTCGAAATCGTCTATCGATATCTTCATCTCATTATCCGACTTTATCTTCCCCTGCTTCTTCAGAACTTCCCTCGTAAGTAGCCAGTATACGGTTGCAAGGGCTTTTCTTCCCCTATTATTTGCGGGAATAACCAAATCCACATTGGATGTAACGTTGTCGCTATTTGCAATAGCAACAACAGGAACTCCGGCCCTTGTTGCTTCCAGTACCGCCTGCTGATCTGCCTGAGGATCGGTGACAATAACAATCTGGGGTTCCATATAACTTGACAATGATGGATTCGTAAAGGTTCCAGGCATAAAACGTCCTATTATTCCAAATGCCCCAGTTGACTCACAAAACTTTTGCACAGGAGTTTTTCCATATTCTCTGGCCGACGTCACTACGACTTTGGAAATATCTGATCTTCCAATAAACTTTGCAGCAACATCTATTCTGGTAAGTGTTTTACTGATATCTAGAATATAAAGGCCTTCTGGATTTGCACGAACTATAAAGGGAGCCATAAATTTAGTTTTAACAGGAGTCCCTACGCGTATTCCTGTTGAAAGTATCATTTTTTCTAAATTATCATTTTCAATTTCCTCGCTTTGACCAGCTGTGTCTACATTTGATTGAATAAATGTCTCCCCAGATTCTTGATTCTTATGTTCAATAGAAGAACCATCGGTATTTTCTTCTTGGTTTGCACTTGACATTTCAGTTAACAGACAAATCTATCATGCCTTTTATTAAATCATACTCTGAAAGTCTTAATAGTTCATTTAACTTGGATACTCGCTCTCCACCAATCACTCCAGTTTTAATCATTTTTGAAGATGTTGCTATTGCTATGTGAGATAAATGTGCATCAACAGATTCACCAGATCTGTGTGATGTTATTATTTTAATATTATTTTTCGTACAATTATCCGCAAAATCTAGAGCATTGTACAAAGTACCTGCCTGATTTACTTTCAAAATTGCAGCACTACATGCACCGTGTTTGCAAGCTTCATCTACCCTTTCAGAATTTGTAACTAGCATATCATCTCCAGTAACATAACATTGATTATTCCTTTTAGTTATTACAGCCATACTTTCAAAATCATCTTCGTTCACAGGGTCTTCTACATAAATTAGTTGATAATTCTTGATTAAATTCTGAACGAAATCTATCTGTTCTTCAGTATTCCTCACTAACCCCTGTCTAGAATAATCATAAAGTTCCCTTTTAGAGTCCCACAGTGAGGAACTTGCAAAATCAATTCCTAAAGCAATATCCTTCCCTATTTTTAACCCTAAGTTTTCCACGGCCTGGGCAACAATTGATACTGCTTCATCATTATTCAAATTTGGAGCCCATGCACCCTCATCACCCCTTCCATAGGTAAATTTTCTATCCTTTTTTTCCAGTAGTACTCTGACCTCTTTATGGACGTCGAAATTCATCTGTAATGCTTCCAAAATTCCTTTGGCTCCTGTTGGACAAACTAATACTTCTTGAATATCGGGAGTACCAGGTCCAGCATGCGACCCACCCCCAACGATGTTTCCTAGAGGATAGGGAAATCGATATGGACCCTTTTTGTTCAGCATTGCAAATAGAGGCAGATTAAGTGACATCGACGCAGAAGCTGCTGCGGCAATACTTAGGCCGTATGCAACAGTCCCCCCCGTTCTACTAAAAGCATTAGAGGTATCTATGGATTTTAGAATTTCAAAGATAGACTTCGGGTCTGAAGCGTCAACCCCGACAAATTTGTGCATATTATTTTCAAATGTGAGAAGGGTTAAATCTGGATCATTATCAATAAAACTTGGGACTTCATGACTTCCTACACTAGCTCCCGAAGGTGCACACGCTCTACCCAGGAACTTGTTGTCTGTAATTACATCTATCTCTATTGACCTTGAGCCTCTGCTATTAAAAACTATTCTTCCTTTCAATGATGAAATTGAAGGCATATTTCTTCAAGGTTAATCTATTTCTGACTCGATTTCCGACATACGTCTGCGAAGTGCCTCGTAATATGGAATTACCTGGTATATAGTTTCAACGGATGAGACAAACATTCTTCTGCAACAATATCTTTTGATATTGAGTGAGTCCATGACTTGCGCCGGGTCTTCTCCAGCTTTGATTCTGTTTGAATATTCACTATACTTATTAGCTATTACATTTCCACAGGTAAAACATCTTACAGGTATCAGCAATGCCTCTTTATTTTCAGATGTCTTATAAAAACCATGTATTTAGTACTTTAGTGCTTATATAGCAAATATTCAAATTAGCGATTTTGAACCGCTAAACCTATGCGGGAGTCGCCCAGCTTGGTCAACGGCGTAAGACTGAGGCTCTTATCCCTTAGGGGTTCATGGGTTCAAATCCCATCTCCCGCATCCAACCAGTAAATATCATTTAGGAAAGATTTTTGATATAGTATAATAACGTGAAGTCCTGTGTTTTTCAATGCATTTTTCGCAAAGTGATTTGTGTCCATACTTGACGTGACATTTACAGTCACACAATTCAGTATTGTCTAACAATCAAGCGGTTTTCGAAAATATATTATTTAAAAAATTTAGATCATACCGAAAGTTGATTCGATAGATTTTTTATCAATAGTTTCATAGATTATCATATTGGATGTGGATTTATTATTAAAAAGAAAACAAGATCTATATGCTTTATTAAAATCACAACATGAAGCAGAAGTGAATGAAATGAATCATTATATGTCAGTATTAAGTAGATTGAACAACGGTATAATTAGGAATTATGTACACAAATTGCTTGATGATGGATTGCGACACATTGAATATATATCTAATATGATGACAGCTATTGAAGGAGCTAGTAGCACTTTAAATCTGACAAAACAAGGGATTATTAAGTCGATAGATGAAGAAAAGGAATCAAGGGATCTATTACTAAAGTGTGTAACGCTTGCTGACGATTTAGAAACAAAATCTTTATTGAAAAGCATTGTAGTTGATGAAGAACACCATATCAAAATATTGCAACATATTGAAGAACTAGTGTCTGCATCCAGACAATGACACTTAATTTTAATTCTAAATTTTTTTATCCCACTATTTTATGTTGAATATAATTCATGCAATAGTACAAAACTATATAGAAAATTCGAAGTGTTTTCCTATTGTAGCAAAAGATGGAATTACAACGGATCAATTTGCTATTCATAGAGAAGATGTATTATTTGTAAAAGCTTCCATGAGCGTATTATATGTAAAAATGAGAATTCCTGCAATACTTGGATCGATAAGTGTTGCCAAGAATCTTGATTATTATCAGTGTAAGATTTGTCATGAGATACCGTCAATTCCTGACACAGAGCAGGTCAAACTAACGTTACAGAAACTACGTGTGATAATTATTGCGTTATTTCTAAAACTGAACAAACTAATGGCAGAAATAGAATCAGAGAACTCTGATAAATACAATAAATATTTTTTAGAATGGAATAAGTATTCCGAGGAAACCTTAATAACCACTTCTGCAGTTTTGATTGGCTATCAACAAGGAAGAACAGAAACCAAAATTATTGATACCTTAAAAGGTACCATGGAGTATCTTCAGATATCAACGTCCGTGTTAGATGAGGAGATTTGGCATTTATACTAATCAATTACTTTGTGAATCCAAAAGCTTCGAGGACTTCCATACTATGACCCATCGGTTTGACCTTATTGAAAATTCTAACTATTTTGCCATTTTTATCTATTAGAAAGGTCGTCCTGTTAATTCCCATATACTCTTTACCCATGAATTTTTTCAATCCGTAGGTTCCGTACTTTTTTGAAATGGTGTTGTTTACATCAGCAGCTAGGTGATAAGGTATGTTCATCTTTTGCTTGAATTTTTCATGTGATTCCTCGGTATCTGGACTCACTCCAATTATTTCAATGTCGGTAGTTTTGAATTTATCATAATCTCTTGTAAATTCTGAAGCTTCTGTTGTACAGCCTGTTGTAAAATCCCTGGGATAAAAATACAACACTACTTTTTTATCTTTAAAATCAGATAAACTCAATGTTCGATTCTTATACTTAAATGAAAAGTCCGGCGCAGTCATTCCTTCTTTCAAATCATTTGGACGTAATAATTCATTATCTGTCAAATTTAATATAACTAAATTATGAGGATGGCAGAATAAAAGCGTTGGTGATTAGTTGATTCTCATTACTTTAAAATATAACTTTGGACTGAAATTCAATAGTTGATTAGCTAATCGCTAAGTGGATTTTATGAAAAAGTACGACATAGTAGTTGTGGGCGGTGGACCCGCAGGTCTTTCAGCTGCATATTCTGCGGCCAGAAAAAATGCCAAAACTATTGTTCTAGAAAAAGATGATTCCATAGGACAGAACATTCGAACTAGTGGAGTATCTTGGATAGAAGACATGAAAAGACTTGAAATACCAGAAATATATTATAACCCAATAAAGAACTTTAGAATCATCTCTCCATCAAAAGACATCATTCTTTGTGGAAGCACACCAAAGTCTTGCGTCTTGGATGTCAGGGCTACTTACCAATATCTAGCAACGTTAGCTGCTAGGGAAGGAGCGGAAATATCAGTGAGAAGCGAAGTACAATCTGCAATAACTCATTCAAATAAAATCACTGGAATTCTAGCTAATACCCCTAAGGGAAAAGAGCAATTCGATTCAAAACTAGTAATTGATGCCAGTGGATTTAATAGTATTGTAGCAAGAAGAGCTGGAATTGCTAATAATTGGAAAAGATATGGAATAGGTGCTGAATACGAATGCTACTGCGATGAAGTAGATGCTGAAACTTGGATTTTGATGGTTGGAGATAAATACTCAGATGCTGGCTACGCATGGATTTTTCCAATATCAAAACAACGTGTAAGAATAGGAACGGGTGTAGGACGTCCGGAATCAGTTGCCGATCCTATTAAATTGTTGAACTCAATTCTAGAAGCCAAGCTCAAACCACTAGAAGAACTTGGAAATATTCAGCCAATTGAATTACATTATGGTTTCATCCCAAATGAAGGTTCGCGCAAGTCTACCATTTTTGACGGGTTGTTGTTAGTAGGAGATTCAGCAGGGCAGGCTAACCCTCTTGTTCTTGAAGGTATTAGGTTTGCAATAGAATTTGGGAAGATAGCAGGCGAGATCGGTGCTAAATCACTATTGATGGGCTGTACAAGAGAATCGTTACGCGAGTACGAAATACTCTGGAAAGAACGTGTTGACTCTAAAATAAAATCATCACTTAAAGTTCAGTCAAGATGGTTGAGGATGAATAATGATTCTTGGGATAGAGAAGTTGAAATCATCCGGCAAATGACTGCTGAAGAGTTTGTTGACTTCATAAAGGCTCAATTCACTACTAGTAAATTAATGAAGCTGATGCTTACTCACCCACACGCTACTGCAAAACAGCTATTTGGACTAATTTTGGGCAAGTAATTGATAAGCAAGATTTTTATATGATTCAGAAAGAGCAAATTTAGTCTTGGCTGGAGAAAGTGTTAGCCAGTTTGCACCTATTATGTATATGCTTGGATTTGGGTTACTTGCCACTATTCCAGTTTTGTTTTTGTCAAAATTGCTGTCACCAAGACGAAGATATAATCCTGTAAAGTTCTTGCCAATGGAGTGTGGTCAGATGCCTTCTGGTGAGGGTAGAAGTCACTTCATGATGCAATATTATTCCTATATCCTCATGTTTGTCGTATTCGATGTCATGTCACTTTTCTTGTATGCATGGGGAGCATCACTCTTTTCAATCCCGCGTTCAGCAACACTTCCAATAATTGGATTTCTTGCTATAATGTTTTCTGCCATGGGTTATGCGCTCTATCTTTCTGGGAGGAAGGGGATTTGGTAGTTTTTGGGTTTATTGATTCAAGTCCCAAGTATGATGAATGTGAATTGGAGTTTGAGATAAGATAATGCTAAAAGATCTAGTAAATCCAACTAATTTTAATCTCCTAGTTGGAAAACTAGGGGACGTTCTTACAAAAGCGTTAGACCAGCCGCTAGGATATGCAATTAATTGGGGAAGAATCTGGTCACTATGGCCAGTCCATCTGGAAACTGCATGCTGCAGTGTAGAATTTGGAGCAGCTTCTGGTCCAAGATATGATGTTGAAAGATTTGGAATAATTGAAGCATTTGGTTCATTACGACAGTGTGATTTGGTAGTTGTTCAAGGTACCGTAACTAGAAAGATGGCTCCAAGGTTGAGGATGGTTTATGATCAGATGCCAGATCCAAAATATGTAATTGCTATGGGTGCCTGTGCAATTACAGGAGGACTGTATATAGATTCTTATAATGTACTTCCAGGAGTTGATGGAATTATCCCTGTTGATGTATATGTACCTGGCTGTCCACCAAGACCCGAAACCCTAATTCAAGGTTGTATGTTACTCCAAGAAAAAATAAAAAGGTCAAAGATTAGGTAAGATATTTGGTATCGCAGAATGAACTACATTGGATAATTCATTCTTAATAACCTCATAAAAAATATGCATATTTTCAACAGAATAAGGTGAGGTGGATTTTAAATGAAACATCAAACTGAATTAAGCTTCAAACGTAAACAATCATAATAAAATAACCAGAAAAATATGCAAAACTGGTAAAGCTACTGAGCAGATATTTAATCTAAAAATATAGCAATTACTAATGATTGACATGAATCAAAAATTCTTCCGGCTGGCCCCTGATTTGAACATTTGTAGAATTGTCAATGGAATGTGGCAAGTCGCAGGCGGACATGGAAATATAGATCGTGAATCTGCATTGGCTGACATGATTAGATATCATGAAGCAGGATTTACGACTTGGGATTTGGCCGATATTTATGGTCCAGCTGAGGATTTTATCGGCGAGTTCAGAAATAGATTGTCAAAACTGAAGGGAATAAAAGAACTAGATAATATTCAATCATTCACCAAATGGGTACCACAACCAAATAGAATAACACAGTCTATGGTTCAAAACAGCATAGAATCCTCCCTTAGTAGAATGCATGTTAGCTCGTTAGATTTACTTCAATTTCATTGGTGGGATTATAACAATCCATATTACATGGATGCTCTGAAATATTTATCAGATCTTAAGGACACTGGAAGTATAAGGCATTTGGCTCTTACAAATTTTGATACTGAACATCTACAAATGATTATAGACTCAGATATACAAATTGCCTCAAACCAGATTCAATTTTCAATAATTGATAGGAGACCTGAAGTAAAAATGATATCATTTTGCAAGGAACATAATATCAGTCTTCTTGCATACGGAAGCATTTGTGGTGGACTTTTGTCTGAAAGGTATGTAGGAAGGAAAGAACCATCTGCTATCGAACTAGATACATTAAGCCTACGAAAGTACAAGAGGATGATAGATACATGGGGAGGTTGGAATCTATTCCAAAACCTATTATTGACGTTGAATGCCGTTGCTAAAAAACACAATGTAAGTATTGCCAACGTGGCTACAAACTATATCCTTGCAAAACCTACAGTAGCAGGAGTTATTATAGGAGTTAGACTTGGAATAGTTGATCATCTGGGTGAGAATGCCGATGTTTTTACCTTTAATTTGGATGACTCAGATCGTGATTCCATAGATGCTATTTGTGAAAAGTCAAATGACCTGTTTGAAGTTATTGGAGATTGTGGCGATGAATATAGATAAGTTGTGGACAAGTTTTCTTTATTTTTATCCTAGAAAATTTTGTGTCAACGTTCTAGTTTTAGGTTGTATAGATCGTAGTACATCAGGGATTAGAAATTAAATTCATAGACAATAGTGACGATGTTTCTGTAAATCATTAGATTCTTCAAATTGAGAGGAAATTACTTATTTTGTCCAGAACACTGAACTCAGACGTTATAGTTAATAGAAAATTTGTATCCTACTATTAGTATTAATCCAACCAGTGAGCTTTTCATGCCTAAATTTCTAATGCATCGAAGATACTACCGTTAAATCCAACTCTAATAATTTTGGAAGATATTTAGATTTAGTAAAATGTTCCCCTGATCGGTCAGCTTTAGAAAGTTTATATAGGCACCTTTAATTCTACCTGATTATGAGAAGTGGATCTCTAATAATAATAGGCGGTATAGCTGCACTAGCCATAGGGGGTATTGTCTGGAGCTTGTTTTTTTACCATCTTATTAAATAGTAATATTTTTCAACCATTTAGGATTCAGTGGTATTCCAACCCTCCATATCTCATGTTACTGATATTGGTATTTTACTTGTTTTGTCCATGAGTGTTAGTATCTGATATTTGATAATAAAATTTAACTCATGTCTTTGGTTTCTATGCAACTATCACAGTATTTTTCAACCAAGGAAATTCCCCTCAATTCATACTGTGCCACCTTTGTAGGCACTTTGTGACAAATGGCACAAGTTTCTCCTAGGAGTCGCCTGATATACTCTTTTTTTCTAAATTCAGATAAAGAAGGGTTCTCTAATTTTTGAGTTATGAATTTTAATTTATCTTCAGCATAAATAATGGGTTTTATCTTTGATCTCGGTTTTTTCAAGATAAATCAACCTTGGGAAATTTCCACATTTGCTCACCCGCAAGCTTACCTGAATTTTTTTCGTCTCTTAGAGCCCCCGTTGTTCTCAGTATTACTACTCATGGTATAATAGATAGGCAACAAAGAATAATAAGTAAGCCCTAGACGGCGACAATCTGCAATTGGCCAAACTGTTACTGCGAACAAATTCAAGACTGATAAACCAGTTGGTCATAAATTGACTATTCATTTAATCACTCTGTTCTTGCTTCTTGCTTGTAATAACGTATAAGTAAAAATTAGAGGTGAAACAATATCAGCTCATCAATCACTGAATTCAGCGCTTGAATGTTATGAAGTCATCACATTTGTTTTCTATCGGTATAAAAATCAGTTATAAGCAAAAAGAGTAAACTGAAGGTAGCAAACAATCCCTTCGTCATATCATAAATTATATAAGGTATTAAAGGGATGTTGTTTATTTCTGATTGATGAATAAACCGATCTATATTGGAGCTGTGGCTGTCATATTGGCATTTACGTTGATTTATGCTTCAGTTGCAAATGCTCAAAATGTGACTACTAATGCTTCAAATGCAATGGGAAATGCAAGTGCAAAGGCAAACAATACGGGTGCAAGTATTATGAATAAGACTGAAGACTTGGGCAAGAAAATAGCTGGTGGTCTTGGAAGCTTACTTGGTAACGCAAGTCAAAAGCTCAAGGAAGGTTCAAAATAATACCTCCCGAATATTTTTTTTTCATACTTTATTGTTGAGGGTTTTTTAAATAGTAAATTTTTTTACGGATAGAATCAAGAGTTCTTTCATCCGTCAGGCCTATTCACATGCGGTTCTTGTCTCCATAGCCCGACGTCAACGTAATTTGACAGTGTGATGTCCCTCCTCCATGTAAGACTTAGATTTGTTGTCTGTCATATGATAGTTGAAACAATGATGTCGCATTCTGAATTAAATGTCTAGAAGTATATTGCAAAGATTATAACATTATTTAAAAGCGTACTCAAACCTGCAATCAATTCATAAATTAAAATGTGTTTATTTTTTAGAAAATCTAAATCTACTCTGGAATTTCTGGCTCAACTAGTTTTGCTAGATTATTCAATGATTGCTGCCAGCCAACATAACATGCCTCAAGAGGAATGACAGTGGGCAATCCTTCCTGTATGATGGTAACTTCTGTTCCTAGTGATACCTTCTTCAAGTCTACAGTTACCTGGATTTCTCCAACTAAATTTGGATCATCAAAATTGTCCGTATAACGCAAGCGTTCGTTTTCAACCAGCTCACGATATTCTCCACCAAAAGATACGCTCTTTTTAGTGGTAAAGTTAGTAAAAGACATCTTGTAGATGCCTCCTATCGTGGGATCCATTTGATGAACCCTACAAGTAAAGCCATTGGGTGGTAACCATTTAGCCATGGCATCAGGGTCAAGAAATGCACGATAAATTTTCTCTGGTTTTGCTGTAAGCACACGATGTAAATGAACTGTGTTAGTAGACATAGACCTTTTGCTGCAAATATAGTTTTAAAGTATTCTCTGCACTTTAAGTTTTAATAGCCAGTCATAGAATCAGACACTGAATGTCTCTTCATCAATGAAAAAATTCCAGTTTTGCATTCCTTGCTTGTGTTACTTTATTTTCTAGGCTAGTTCCGGAAAATAGGTATTCATTCATTAAAGAAACATACAATATCCATTAGATTCATTTAGATTACCTTAAAACGTCATGATATATGCTAAAAAATGAAACGATTGGCTTTTTACAAACTTATTACTATGAACCTGGATTAGACACTTCACGCATTTGATTTTATTTTATTGAACCCTCTGCAACACACATTTTAAAAATTTCTTCTATTGTAGACAAGTACAAAACAGATGTTGGTTTCTCCGCGTCTATAACAAGATTTTTTTCTGTACAAGTTGAGTTCATAATCCTGTTTATAAGTTCATTTCTAAAAGAATATGGTTTGCCAACTGTCAAATTATTAACTTGTCCTTGTGCATGAACTACCTGCATTGTAATAAAAAACGCTATTGAGATCACTATTGGAAATATAATTGATTTGTGAGTTGTCGGTTGTTTATTCATGTTTCAATCTGTCCTTTAAGACCGTTAAATAGTAGTTACGATATTAAATAAATATTTAAATTGGTAGACAAAAAAATTGAAGTACCTGTACCTGGAACGCTACATATTTGCTCCTACTCTATTTCTTAGAACAAGTGGCACCGTCTACAGCACTTGCAGCATCTTTACAAGCATTTTTGTTAGTAAAGCAACCGAGACCGGCGAAGGAGACGCACCATTGGGTGGATGGACTTGCCTGAATTGGACTTGGTAGAGCAATTGAAACAAATGCTGCTACCAGGAGAAAGGCAGCTATCAAATAAATAATCTGTCTCATAGTATAGAAGATTCTTATAGTAGAATACTTAAGTTTTACTGCATACGGTTCTCTCATATAAAAATGAAAGACGATCTATTTCTATTCTCATAGGTCGACCCGCGGAGCAAGTGTCAAATCCTTCGAGCGATTTGCTGCAGGGTACACAATATCTTCTTTTCTTAGCAGTCAAATCGAGTTCCTCAATTTCACCAGTCGATAGTAATGCTAATAGATTTAGCTTCTTTAACAAGCCTTCAACACCTACGTAATTGCTTGCATTCCTTACCTGGCATTCATGTGTTGAACCGTGTTCATTGAAGGTAGCCATTTACGTATTTGATCACTCATTCGTATCTTTTTGTTATAAAATATACATTGCTCAACATACGGTATGCTGGTCCTGGTGGGTCCACTCATATTTTGTGATACCTAAACGTGGTCCATGATCGACCGGTTTTTAAATAAATAAACTGAATCTTGTATTTTTTCTGCCTTTCTATACTTACCTTTATTTACCGTTGAAATTTTTAGTAAATTCTAACTAAAATCCATCATATGACATTTGTTTCATTAATTGAGAATTTTCACCAGTCCATTCTGTCAATCCACCTCTACCGATATGCTACATGGTAACGATCCACGTTTTATACTCCGGTATAGAAATCGGTACATTGCAGAATATACTAGTGTTATGTAATATGATCTGAAGTTAATTTTGAACTCTTACAAAGAAGATCTAAAAACAAATTAGTCTTCTAATATATTTTATTCTAGTTTTTTCCGATTTAATCCCGTACCCAAAGCGGTACTAATGATCTCAATCTATATTGGCACATTTTGGCTAAAGTGGAACTAAACGGATGGTATAATTCGGGCCCAGAGGGATGCTTGACGATATCGGTACTAAAAAGGGATTCTGATTTAGTTATGAATTTGTGAGCTTTAAGGTTTACTTTTAGTTTTTTCTAAAATTAGATAGATATGATGAAATTCTTGTGTCGTGGGGCTGGTCGTATGTGAATCAAATTTGACATGATATTAATACCCACCCTCTATGAAAACTGAATAGCAGTATGTCGGATTAGAACTTCACGTTAATGAAACCAATGATAACACCAGAATTCTAATTTGGAACCTGGTGTCAAAAATCAATGCTCATGGGACTACAGTTATTGGAAATTAAAGACTATAAATAGTCATTAATTAACGGAATACAGTCTATTTGGAATCACTTTAGAGCGGTAATTAAGAGGACACGTCAAGTTATACCGTTGGGACATACATGCTTGAAAGGTAGGACTAGTTAGAAAAATCTTATATCTGCTAGGCTATCTTCGTCTAGACATGACGTTAGAACGCATCTCTACGGGTATCACTAGCTTGGATGCGCTTATAGAGGGTGGAATACCAAAAGGTTTTACAGTATTAGTGGCGGGTAATCCCGGCACTGGCAAGACTATCCTTACTACACAATTCCTTTATGAAGGACTTTTAAAAGGTGAATCAGCGGTATACGTTTCATTTAGCGAGTCGAAAAAGCAGTTCTATGAAAATTTTAGCAGGTTTGGAATGAAATTCGCAGACTTTGATAGAGATAATAAGTTTGCATTCCTAGACTTTGCTTCAGTTACGAAGGAAGGTATAGGAGATGCACTCAAGGAGGTAATAGCTGTAAGCAGAAGTATCAAAGCTAAACGAATAGTATTCGATTCTTTTTCAGCAATAATACTCGCTTTTGATAACATCAACGAGGCCAGAATTACCTTACATGTTGTTTTAGGGAAAATGCTGAGAGCGGAGGGCATAACAAATATGTTGATAACTGAAGTTCCCATTGGAAGCGTAAATGTGGGATCTGGGATGGAAGAATTCGTGGCAGATGGCATAATACAACTTGAGCATGGTAGTACTGATGCAATCCCAGCCACTGTTAAGGTAGTAAAAATGAGGGCTACTTCAATAAACAGAGAGCCTCATGTCTCGCTCATCGGAGATAAAGGCATGGTAGTCTATCCAAAACAACCAATCAGGATGACTTATCCGACTACAGATGAGAGAATCAAATCAGGAATTCCGGGTTTGGATGAAAGACTCGAAGGGGGTTTTTTAAAAGGCGGTACGACTATATTGGCTGGAGCATCCGGTACCGGAAAAACAACCTTTGGATTCCAATTTGCAGTACAGGCCGTTCTTGAGGGTAAACCTAGTATGTTCTGTTCGCTTGAAGAATCACCTGCTGAAATAAGAAGTCTTGGTAAATCCCTTAAATTTAATATGAAAGAATTGGAAAAGAAGGGACTTCACTTAATTTCATGGACGCCGGAAAATCAAAGTCCAGACGCATTCATTTCTGAATTGACTTCACACATTGAAGCTATAAGACCATTTCGCATAGTAATTGATGGTTTGTCCACATTCGAGCATTTGTATAGCCAAGAAATGTACTTGATTACGAAACGACTAGTTAATTTAATGGGAAGCTACGAAATAACTCCAATATTTACCATTCTTACAGACCAAGAATCAGGGCTTAATATCAGTTCCTTTGGCGTATCTTCTATTTTTCATAACATTGTCCTTCTGAGATACGTAGAGGCAGATGCCGAATTGAAGAGGTCTATGTTGATACTCAAAATGAGAGCTTCTAATCATGACCATTCTATTCTGAAATTTGTGATTCAAAATAAGACTGGACTTAAGATATCTGGTACGATGAGTGAGTATCATGGTATCATGAGTGGAATTGCCCAAAAAGTCTACCAACGCTACTTGGATAAAGAGAAAAAAATACAGCAAAAGCAATCCAAAGAACGTGAAAAAAGGAAGGCTGATTTAGATTCTCGGTTAAATTCCAGGCCAAAGAAGAAAGCACGACTTCGGAGAAGACAAAGGAAATCCCCGTAGTTGGTAACATGAAAACACCATCTAGAATTCTATCCATTATTGGAATACTAGCAATTCTTAACTCAGGTAATACCTATGTCTAATAAAATTTCCTTTGAAGAAGCTTTTGCTCAGGCAACAACCGAAGCCCTTAAAATATTAGGTGTTGTTGTATCGAAAATAGTAACAGATTATTTGGAGACAAAATACTCAATTCGATTAACAAAAACAGTGAACAATCCTGAAGCGTTGGATGAAGCATTAGAGCATGCAATTGACGGCGGTAGGACTATTGTAGAAAGGAGGCTAGTAAATCTTCTTTATGAAAAACTGGGGCTAGAGGAGAGCTCTTCAAAAAGAGATAATGCCAACAACGATAAAGTACCCTTTGAACAGAGAGTGCAGGAAGCAAAACGCAGGTATAAGACCGAGCAATTCTAGCCAGTATCGTTAAGCTCTTGTTTGAGAATCATACTTTGATTGTCCAAGGGTTTAAAACCCGATACATGTGTTACTTCTTCCTGCTCGTGTCTTTCATTTTAGTAAGAGTAGGCAATGTAAATGAAAACGTAGCTCCGGTGCCAGGTTTGTTATTTTTACCAGAAATTGAACCACCATGAGCTTCAACTATATTCTTCGAAATAAACAGACCTAATCCTGTACCCCTATCTGACAACGTAGTAAACTTGTGAAAGAGTTTTGGTCTAATTTCGGGGTCTATACCATTTCCGCTATCTCTAACACTTATTTTAACGATTTTATTGACATCTAAATTTACTGAAACCGTAATTGTCCCAAAATTGGTAAACTTGATTGCATTATCTAATAAGTTGGATAAGACTTGAGCAATCCTTTCTTTATCTGCATGAACAACAATTTGATGGGATTTAAGTGCTAATTTGATATCTGGTTTTATTTTGACCTCTCTATTATATTTGGTTGCTATATAGGACTTCTTTTTTATATCGCTGACTACTTCACGAATCGTATCGGTTAAGTTAAAGTCAACTTTGAATAATTTTAGTATGCCCATCTCTAGTCTTGTTGCTTCCAACAAATCAGAGATAAGTGTGTAAAGACGGTCAGCATTTCTTGACAGCCTTTCAAGATATTCTTTACTGTCCTCGGGAAACATTTGTAACATTTCGCAATATCCTATGATGGATTGAGTTGGAGTTCTTAGCTCGTGGGCAGCAATATTGATAAATTCTTCTTGTGCCTTATTACGTAATCTAAGTTCTTCATTGACTGCTCGAAGCTTACAATTTACTTCGCTCATAGCTTCGAATGATTCGCGTAAATCAGAGTACAGTTGAGTTAGTTCTGATTTCTCTCTCTTTAAACCTACATTCTGTCTTCGTGTAACCTCACGCAAATCTGAAGGAGGCATATTATTTTATTACGACCACAGTCCTATTTGGAGATATTAGTATACATAGGAACTTTTTTTTGAATTTGAGTCAGCTCCTGATTCTTGTTCAATCAACTTTTAACCCGTAATCTTGTATTAAATGATGAGTTTTTAATAACCTTTTATACAATAAAATTTTCATATTCTTCAAATCTTTAGAAGTATACTGATGGACTTTTTCTTCCATATGTTTATCTAGTGGGTTTGACCGTTTAGAATATGCCATCATTTTTCTTCCATCTGTTGTCATATTTGTAATCTATTAATGTACAATAAACCTCATAAAGGATTGAAAGCATTCTGAGAATCGTTATTTAGCCAAAGAATGAATGAACACAAATAGTCGCAAATAGTCGACTCAATTAAAAAATTTTTCATATTTCCGATAACCCAGCTCCATTTCTTGTTAACTAGGTATAACATTGATTCTTCAATCCGATTCACTGCTTATGTCGATTATATCCAATTAGAGAACTAGAACTATGGGGTTGGTCGTTTGTGAATCAAATTTGACATGATTTTATGTTCGTGTGCCTTAAGTTATCTAAAATGATTTAAAGTCGCTACCAATTCGTACGATTGAATTGGTTACTAGCAAATAGAACAAATAGAGATGAACTGTAGATTGCGGCAACAAGCAAAGTCGATAGAGCCACAAAAATAACCAATCTAGTATCCATTCTAGTCCAATCAACTATCTAGTCTATTAACTTTAGATTAACTTTGTTCTGTATGTGCATTAAATGCAATTACAAGTTTACAATTATGAATGGTCGTCTATGATTCATATTTGACTTCAAGTGAACCAAAATTTATTCTAAAATGAATAACATATGAATAGAAAAAGTGGAGAAGTAATTGCTGAATTATTTATTTCCATTCCCACGTTTCATTAGCAATTACTCGCGTGAACATTCTCAGAGCCCGACTCTAGTCTTGACCGTTTTCCATCTTTCTTCGTCTACTGCTGTGCCGGCGATATGGACCATGTTTTCCAGAACCTGCGGAGGTGCGCCCTTCTTCATTCCAGTGAACATTTCAACGAGCTCATTGACGTTCAGTGACGGTAATACCCATCTCATCCATTCAGCATATCTCTCAGGCGGGATGTTTGCCTCGACTATTGCGCGAATTTCGAGAATCTGTTCATCAGTAAGATGCTGCCAAGTGGCTGGAAGCATCGCAACCTCTTCTTTGTTCATGTGTGTCATGTAATACGCAAACAGTTCATCCGCTGACCGATTCAGTTTCATTCCTATCTCAATCCTCTGATAGGGGTCTTCGGTTGCAATCAGTTCAGCGCAAATCTTCGAGAGCCCAACCAGTTTGTGACCGATCTCTCGATGTTCCTGAATTAGCATTTCTACCATTCCCGGCTCAAAAGCACGAACCTTTGGGAAAAAGTGGTCGTCCTCATTTCCGCCATGCTCATGAAGCAAGCATAATATACATCTGGACGTGGCCACTGATAGATCGTGTTCTAGTCTTGCGACAAGTGCGTTAGTCGCATCTTCATCGGTGAAGTCAGCTGTTTGAATTTCGCCCCCTAATTTGTAAATCATTGAACGAATGCCCTTGTGAATCGGTGTTAAAATATCAACACGAGACATATCCTGAATAAATTCTCGCGCGTAATTAGGCTTTTCGTCTGTCTAAAAAACGAATATGATATATCAGTTGCCTCCACCTCAACCAAAAGCAGAACCACAAGAACAATATTCATTTCTTAAGGCTTGGGGATATCAAGGCTCAGATGAAGGTCAATTCAATTATCCCTCTGGCGTCGCTGTTGATTCTTCTGCCAAAGTGTACGTAGCTGATCTAAATAATAGTCGTACGCAGAAGTTTACCAATGATGGAGATTTTATAACAATATGGGGATCTTTAGGTAATAGCGAAAGCCAATTCAATATTCCCTCTGGCGTCGCTGTTGATTCTTCCGGTAATGTGTACGTATCTGATCTACATAATAATCGTATCCAAAAGTTTACCAGTGATGGTAAATTTATAACAATGTGGTGATCCTATGGTGAAGGCGAAGGTGAATTTAATGGTCCAGAAGACGTTGATGTTGACTCTTCCGGTAATGTGTACGTAGTCGACGGGAATAATAATCAAATTCAGGTCTTTAAACAAGTGCCCACAGATAACAATAACCATCTCCAAACTCTATTGACTAATTTCATACGACTAGTATGGACAAACCAGCAATATTATGACATATAAATAAAAGGAAACATTATTTTATGAGGCCGTCGGATGCGTATTGCTAACAATTCGGGCCCAGAGGGATTTGATTCAATATTGTGTGTTTAGGTGTAAAAATTTGGACTTGAGTAAATCTTTATAAGAGAATTGCATTATTTCCTTTTAAGTTTACCCACTTGATAGATTATTATTCTTTAAAGTAAACTAAGGTAAGCCATGTTCTTATATCAGGTAGAAGCACGAATTGATTACTTCCCGAAACATTTTGAGATAGGCCGGTGGGAATCTCTTATCTAGTGCCTTAACCCCACCGGTCTTAAATTTGATCACTCCCTCCCTTTAACGGTCTCATATATTAAATCCTCAAAATGCTAATTCAAATTTGTGATCGCAAAACAAACGCTGCACCAAGAAATTGAAGATTCAAAAAGAGTCTAGATTTCTGCTCTCTTTCTTCCATCATCCGTTAAGTAAATTTTGGTTCGACCTACTTTCTTTATATAACCATCAGACGTCAATTCGTTTACTAGGTTATCCATTTGTACATCTATATTCCAATTTCTTTTCCAATCTCATTTCTG
>Ga0310885_10000043_pt1 | contig 21439 bp, 18 predicted proteins | sample T60D2metaG_FD_203445 | JGI IMG/M metagenome (GOLD analysis project Ga0310885, IMG submission 203445) | Lab incubated soil microbial communities from West Virginia University Organic Research Farm, Morgantown, WV, United States - T60D2 | ecosystem: Environmental > Terrestrial > Soil >...
ATTCATCCTTAATTAAATTGGGACTAATTGATGAATTTCTTTTATTCATTAATCCTGTTGCAATTGGAAACGGCATGACTATATTTAAAGACTTGAATGAGATTCAAGAATTCAATTTGGTTAAATCAATAGCGTTTGACAGTGGGGAAGTATTGCTTCACTATGAGACAAGGAAAGCCTGACAACTTAACGTCCATGTGATGCGATAGTTATGTTTTAGGTCATTATCACAAATACTGTCAAATGATCAGAATCCTACTTTAGAACCGATAGCGTCGCGGGTACAGGCGGGCTCATAGATAATCTCAGTGTTGCCCTTATTCCTTCTGAATTGGATCCGAATTGTTAACAATACCATTCCCTATACGCCTGTTACTACTTCGAAAGGATTGAGTTAATCAGAAGTTCCGATTGAATATTCAGCCGTATCCCGACGTCTTCAGACCTACGAATTGAAACGTAGCTATTAATATTTATAGTTATCAATCTGAATCAGATGGAACTCTGAATGCAAAATAATGACAAATCTGATTCGATTACTAATAGTCAATTACAACTGAACGTTTCTTTTAGACAGTATACTATTATTAGTAACAATCATTTAATTATCGCTGCATGGCTAAATGACCTTCGGAGTCGACATGATGTTTTGTTAAATAAAATATATAAATATAATCTCAATCAATTGGAATAAAGATGTCTGCTATCATGGTTACTGATATCTTTATGGTTATTGGAATCACATTATTTGCTGGGGGGACTTCATTTATTGGTGCAATAATTGCAAAGTATATTCATTTTTCAACGTCAGTCCTTTTATTCTTGACGGCGTTTGGAGCAGGGATTTTAATAGCTGCTGCAATATTTGAAATGGTAATTCAAGCAGAAAAATCAATTGGATTAATCCCAACACTTGTATTTTTTATCTTTGGCGCAATAATATTTACGATTGCTGATGTAATAGCTACACGTAAAGGTGGTGGGGCAGACATACTAATTGGTATTGGTTTAGATTCAATACCAGAATCTTTAGCTATAGGTGCCTCAATAGCATCAGGTTCCGCTTTTGCGATAGCTCTTCTTATTGGTATACAAAATATACCAGAGGGTATTGCTGCCTTTAAAGAGATGAGAACAGGAAAAACAGCATTTAAGGATTCTAAAAGGGCTCTGTATGCTATTGGTGTTATATCCATAACTCCTGTTATTCTTGGCCTAGTAGGATTATTTTTTTTACAAGGATTACATTATATAATAGGATTGATATTGGCATTATCTGCAGGAGGAATATATTATATGCTCTTTTATGACATGATACCCAAAGCACATAAAGATAGAAAATGGCTTCCCACATTTGGTGCAATACTAGGTTTTATAATTGGTTTTGCAATTGTAAGATTATTTTAATTACTACTAACAGATTTTAATCGACATTTAATATCTAGATTGGAAGTTACCCAAACCATAAGTACTTAATTTACAGATCGGTGGTTCAAGTTCGGGGGGAACAAAAGGCTTGTTCATGAATTAAGTTTTGAATCGAATGTACTTTATTTAATTAGTTATTAATATTCGGATATTTACTCTCTTAATATGAATCAAAAAACCGGATTACAAATCATGTTATGCACAATTATCAGCTTATCTGTTGTTACTGTTGGCATCAGGCAAGGAGGATTTGCTCAGACTTCATTGCTTCCTGTACTGCTGGTGCATGGATATCTTGAGGACGCGACAGTATGGCGTACCTGGGAGAGTCTATTGGCAGAAGTTAACATTCCGTTTTATACAGTAACGTTTACCAATGATGATGAATGCGGTTCAGCTGCTGCTCACGCTGTCGAATTACAAAGGATAATTCAAAAGATTTTGAACTCGACTGATTATAAGAAAGTGAACATCGCAGCTCATAGTAAGGGAGGCTTGGATGCACGAGCTTATCTAGCTACTGGACCAGACAATTTTGCTAATTTAATTATGATTGGCACTCCAAACGCAGGGTTTTCGCTCTCTCTATTGAATAGCATTTGTGCTCCAGCAATTTTTGATATGAGGCCCGGGGCAAGTGTTCAGGAAGCGCCCAGGAATGTTCATGCCAAATACTTTACAATTAGCGGAGATTGGTTGCCAGATTTTTGGGGACTTGGTAATGGCGGAAATTTCTATATCCCTGGTCCTGACGATGGGATTGTACCTGTGTCGTCAGTGGAGTCCCAGAGCTATTTCAAAAGTCTCGGCCGGACCTCAGATGCCCATAGTGATTTGCTTGGACCGGAAGAATATGCAATGGCAAGAGATGCTTTAATTGGTAATCAATAGAATTACAAAATCGAGTAGAATAGGCTAAAAGCCATTTGGATCCGAATTGTTAACAATGCGATTCCCGACGTCCGAAGACCTGACAATTGTGTAGTATTTGTTTATTGATAGAATAATATTTTTTATTCCTCCTAGAGGATTAGTCTGTTCCCCAAGGATTATCAATAACAAATCTCCAAGTTCCGTCACGCTGTTGACGTAGAACATCTGCAGACTTAGCGTTCATATGAACCTGCTTGCCATCAGATCCAGTTCCACTGAATGACCATTCGGTAGTTACAAGCGCAAGATCATTTGCCCTAAGTACTCTCTTTACCTTAAGGTCCAATTTGCCTTTCATATTTATGAAATTGCGCAGACTTTCTCGTATACCATCCTGACTTTTAGTAAGCTGTCCTGGTTGAGAGGCAAAACATGCGAGAGGTTCGTATAATGTCATTAAGGAATCTAGATCTCCGGCATTGATACCTTCTGTCACCGAATTAAGTACTTCTTCAGGCGTCATCTTTCCAGACATATACCGATATTGCACGAGCCGATACTATAATATTATTATTTGCAGAACAGTTTAATCTAAAAATTGATTTCATAAGAAGTTATGATTTGAATTCCTCAACAGAAGAAAAAGTTTAAAGCTCAGGGCATTCTTTTAGAGTCAGAATCCCATTTTAGAACCGATAGCGTCGCGGGTACCGACGACTTCAGACCTATTAACTGATACCAAAAGCTTGTAGTGATATTACTTAAATTTTATAAGAAATTGGAGCTACAAGCTCGCTGTAATACCATCCAATATGAATTTGATATTGTTACCAAGTCCAATTTAATTGATTTTAATGATAGTTGAAAGTATAGTACTCCTGAATTGATTTTCCATACCAATTTGTCTCCCATTTTGTCTCGATTTAAATTATGATACCTATAGCTGGTTTGTTCATTATCCAGAAAATAATTTCAAGATATATTCTTGTTTTTAGTTTTGGCTATCTTTTCTAGCACCAATTATAGGGGGCTTAGGAACAAGATATAAAGTTCGACCAAATCCCCCGCCCAAGAATATCCATTCAAAATCATCATCTAAAGCCGAGTAGGTTATGTTATCTGTTTCGGGATTGGCCCTTACCTCCACGTAATCCAAACGCCATGTGCTACTCACTGAATCAGCTTTTTCAAGTCGAATATAGACAGGAAAGAGGTTCAAATTTTCAGTTTTTACCACGTAAGGGTCTTTTGGATTTGTGGCAAATCCTGAAATATCAATGGCATTTGCCGGCTGTACCGTAGGCCGCTCGCCCAGTATGTATGTTGCATCATCTCCCCGTTCAAAATCATCACGATCATGCTTGTCTATCTGGAATTCTCTTCCTCCTATTCCCAGATATACATCGCCATCAGTTCCTGCGCCATCCTCGTCTCTTGTTTTTAGTCTTACAAAAATGGTATCAACTTTGACCATAAAGTAACAAGATAACAATGGGTATTTATCGTTATCCAGATATTATTTCATTCTACCTTCTTTTAAGTTGGTAACTTTCGAACTCAATTACGGGCAACTAATAAATCATTGTAGGATTTTTATATTTTCTAGAACACAGTATATCAACTCAATTTTTAAAGTTCTAACTAACACAAGTCTTAAAAAAGATATTGGAACTACAAAATCTAGTGACCTCAAAACAGAACCCTACGACATGCAAGATTTGAATCCCGAGCATGTCATTTGAATCATTTTTGATAACAACAAGTTAAGAATCAAATCCCCTAAAGAAGAAATCTTTAAAGCTTAGTATCAATATTGTTATAGTAGGAACCCATTTTTAGAACCGATAACGTCACGGGTACCGACAGCTCCAGACCTGTAGATAAAATCCTTGATATTAGTATCGATTCTAAAGTCTGGTAATCATCAGTAATTGTTTTTGTCATTTCGAGAAAATTCCTGTCCTAACAAAAGAAAAAATAAATACAAATTTTAGGGATTCTATTCCATATAATAATAACTTGGATCCGCACTGTTAACAATGCGCATCCCGACGGCCCCAGGTCTATTAATTTATCCTGTTATTAGTATCGATTTTCATTACTAATTAATGGATAGAGAAGTGTGACGAGTTTATACTGGTTCGATGAATAAAAAGTAAATAATTTGATCACGTATTTATAGCGATAATATTTGTCTTAACCGGATCCCCCCTTACATCAAAAAGGCCCATCCATCCCAGATCAGTATACTCTGTCTGATGTGCATGGAACACATACGCTCCAGGATAATCATATTTAAATTCCATTATTCCTCTATCTCCCTGTGACATGGTAACTATGTCAGTATTGTAATCTGATGTTTCATCTGTGCCAGCAGTATAGTAATCAAACATCGTACCATGTATATGGAATGAATCGACCAAGTCAAATTCCAGCATGTTAACAATGTATATACGGTATAATTTCCCTGTTTGTAACATAATTGGATTCTTCACATAATCGAAGGCCTTTCCATTAACTGAGTAGATCTCATTGTCTCTTTCCTTGTCTTGACGACTTTCAATCTCTTCCTCTTTGATAGATGGTACAGAAGGTAGAGATATTTGTGTCATGTTAGAGCCGGTATCATTTTGTTGATTTATCGGAAATTGTGAAGCAGGAGGAAGTGGGGTATGTCCTTCTTGTTCATAATTCATGTCATAACCATTCAGGATCATAGCCATTTCTGTCATATGCGGCCTAGGTTCTTTTGGATCTATAATCATCATTCCATATAATCCCCTGTTTATAGAGTCGGCTACTGGGTCAACGTGACAGGAATAAGGGTATACGCCATACGGTTGTGCAACAAATTCATAAGTGAAACTTCGACCAGGAGAAATGGCGCCTCCAGGATATCCGCCCATCGAAACACCATCAACCTTTGCATTATGAACAGATTGAACATGAAGTGAATGAGGGTGTAGGTTACCGTTACTATTAATCACTCTAATGCGGACTAAATCACCTTCAGTAACTCTTATAGTTGGTCCGGGAATAGTGCCATTATATGTCCATCCGTCAAAGACATGCCCTTCGTATGAGATAGGTATCTTTTGATGTTCTTGAACAATAAGTGTGAACTGTCTTATTATCTTCCCGTTTGCATCTTTTGACACATGACCACAGTTAAAGTAAGTCAGGTATTCGATTGAACTAGGTTTCTTACTCGTCTCACTAGTACAATTCTTAACCATATCATATTTCTCTGGAGAAATTTGTTTAGGTTGTGTTACTGTCTCACTATATGTCGGATGTAGTTGATTGAGTGATGGGATGCTTATATAGGCCAAAACAAAAATGCTCGAAAAAATTATGCTAGAGCAAACTAAGGAAAGACAGACATGATGCCGATTTTTCTCCATATTTTATTTGTCTTAACATTTGTAGAAAGTTAATTAAGAAAGTAAATAAAAGTAAATGAGCGGTAAAAATTTAGTTAACTGTTTTGTAATATTTTCAAATACCAAATCTTTTTCTGAAATAAAGACCAGTATTTATTTAGTTTATAGCCGTTTTTATGTATTAACCATTTTACATATATTTTTTTAATTGAGGGTAACATTTTTGGAAGTATGGTTGATCCACAAATCATCAACTGAAACAAAAGCTAAATACCAAGTTAGTAGAACCCTACTACATGCATGGTTCGAATCAATAAGTTCTCCCCCAAATGATCTCTGTAAATAGAATCTAAAATTTCCCATATAAATTAAACCAGCTGGTATCAGTCCGTAGCCAATAAGGAAACCCGTCCCTACTAATAATACTTATTTGGGCCATATCAAATTAATCCCCAAAGACCTCGCTAGGTGGGATAGCCGTCGCTATCAAAGGCTTTTGGCCCGATATGGTTGACAGCTTTTTTCTCTGTAGTTTTTTTAATATTGCTTAAATTTTTGTGCTAGGAAGATTTGAATAGTATGCGATCTCACTGGCGCCTAAAGTTCCTCTTGAAAGCAAGGTGATATATGCCATAGACTCGTATTTTGATAAGCCAAATTCTTCTAGACTTCCTACAAGAGCAAGATAATTAGGTATTTGATCTGCATGCTTATTCATATTCACTTTTTTTTATATTTGAACGTAAAGCAACATGTCAATTTGATTAGACAAAACAAAAAAAATGAAAAGCTGAAGAAGCATTTTGTGTAAAGTAGTATCTCGAGTTTTAGTAATCCCATCGTTTGCGGTTAATTCTGAATTAAATATAATATACATGTTGGGGTCCTAACACTAGTTACATTACAAATCCGGATTTTCAAGCGTACTGCGGAGCCAGAACGACTCAACCCGGCTACGATTCTCCTCCTGTAAAGAGCATTATCAGGTTTACTCATCATAGAATAAGTTATTAGGTAATAAGCAAAGTTAATGAAGGAAAGTACGTTCATGAGTGAGATATGTCCACAATTCTAAATGTTATAAACCATAATAATCCAATGTACCATGATAAAGTATATCCCCCATTGATAGAAATTGGCTTAGATATATTTCCTGACTTTATTGTTTGGCTTACTAGATCGAGTAGTGGCGCTACTAAATGACATCTAGAAAATTAAAATATCGTATTTCTGGTACTGTCACATCTCAGGCCACAGGAGAATTTATTTCAAATATTGTGATAAAGGGGGTCAATATTAATAATAAAGGACCTATTCTTGGTAAAGCTGTTACAAATAAGAAGGGCTATTATAAATTGGTACTCGATTTTAATTCTTTAGAAAATACTGAAATCAAAGAAATCAAAGTGGACATATTATTGAAGTTGGAAGATTCAAAAGGCAGACTAATTCGCGCATTAAAAAAACCCATCCATATTCTCTCAACTAAAGATGATAGATTGGATATTTCACTTCAATTTATTGAATATGGTCTTGATTGGCAAGATATGTCCTACATAGCGGGCCAGCCAGTAAACTTAAAGGCAGTAGCTCAACTCTCTAATGAAGAACTGGTTCAAACCTATCGATATTTGAGGAAACGTACCAAAAAACTTAAGCGAAAAGCACTAGTAAGAAAAGCTTTTCCAGGTTTATTTCATAAATTTACCAATCCAAATGACGATTGTGGAGAAGGCCGCTTGGAGGTGATACATGTTATAATGGAAGATAGAGGATCCTCTAATCAATTAGGTGATGCCGATGATCTTCCTGCAGGAGCTACGGTACATTGGTTTTTTACTAACAGTATCCAGGTAAAGTATACCACAGATGCTGCTTATCCAAATGACAGAGTAAATCCAGCTTTACCTGCATCCGACCAACAAGTAACTCTATCAGATGGTACTCCAATTGGATGGATTCGAGCTAATCTTTCTGACCTGCATCCAGACAATACAGAAGTGTCTCCGGCGTATGTTCAAAGGGTTGGATTGATAGCAGAATTTGCTTTGTCAAGGTTCATTTCCTTAGCATTTGCTATGAGAGATCCTAGAAATGGTGCCAGCAGACTTGAGTATAGAATTCGAGATCAAGCAGGTGCAGCAGGACAAACTAGCGGTTCGTGGAGTCATGTTGAAGTAGCTCCCAGCAACAGTGATCTACAAAATTTACACACAGTTCCTCATGAAATGTTTCATCAAGTGCAATACCGTTACAATAACACAACTACACGCTCGGGAATCTATGGTTCACTTCGTGAAGGCGGTTCGCGTTTTATAGAGGATAACATCAACGATCAACCGAATCGTTACGTAGCTCAGTCTAAAGAGATATTTGATGACCCCAGTCAGTCAATTGCTGATTCCGTTTCAGTTGGAACATCTATTGGCTCTAGTACCTCAATAAGATATGCCGCTGCCCTATTTTGGAAATATATTGCAGAACATCATAGTACTAATGTTACACCTGCTAACGAACCAGTAATTGGTATTGATTCTTATCGTAAGGTTCTTGAAGCTGCTGCGACCGTGCAAATGAGCGACCCCGGAGTAGGTTACGATCCTACAGTACTGCGTACCGCACGATCTGGAATGCCGTATTATGGACGCCTTGACCAATTTCGCTATTATGATATGGCTTTTACTGAATTAGATCATCATGAGACAACCTGGGCAAATTATCTTATTGCAAACTACGTTCACAGTACTGGTAATCCGGTAGCTGACAGGCGTTTTGAATATATGGAAGATCAAGACCCTGTTACTTGGCCTTCCACTGTAGCTAACTTGGCTTCTTTACAGGCATTTATTCAACCGGGGGATAACCTAACCCTGGCACAGGGAGCTAGCATAAGTCGAAGCGTGGTTGGACACAAGCAGTGGTCCTCTCGTTATTATCGTGTTACCCCGAGTGGTTCTCCAGGTCCTCGTCTTCTTAGAATAAGTTTGATCTCTTCTGCCGGTATGACTGATCCTCTCATTCAGATCTTAAGGTTGGGTGCGAGTTCTAACTTGATTGATATTAATCGTTCAGATAAAATGACCTATGACAAAACCATCAATCTTAATGGTCTTTCACAAGTTATAGTTATAGTGGCGGCTAGAATCAATCCAGGAGATTATACAATACAATTCGACGAGGTGGCAACCGGGGCAGACACAATGATTACCAGATGGAACAGTGCAGTTGGCACAGAGTACGAAATAGACCCGACAGGCTGGTCATGGACTTGGATCTCCCCGGATGTAATGGTGGATAATAACAATGACGGGTTTGCTGACACAGTAGTATTCTTTGGCCAAAATAATAAACTTAAGGTGAGACTCCGTAACAGAGGAAATGCAAATGCTTCGGGAATCCAAATCGATTTTTGGTACCAAAAAGCAACTCCATTTCTTAATTCTGGAGGATGGATTCCCGTTCAAGATGTAAACGGGACTACTCAACAAATTACTGGGGGTACACTTTCATCGGGTTCGAATAATTGGTTTATGGTTAACTGGGCGCCTGTTGATGACGGGACTCATCATCCACATTGGTGCGTCAAAGTAAAAGTGACTGTACCAGGTGAACCTAATATAGACAACAAAATGTGTTTTTCTAATTTCGGTAACGTAACTACCCCTGGAGAAGGAGACGAAGTGCGTATACTTGTAAGAATGCTCGAAAGCTATGGTAATTCAGAACTAATGGTAATTCCACACGGACCCTTATACACTTTTGAAGCGCCGAAGCTCCCTAATGGTTCAGGTATTTATAAATGCAAATGTAATTGTAATGATCAACAACTTATGTTACCAACGCGTGCAATACGTACTAATATGAAGGTACTCGAGAGGAAATTAAAGCCTTGGGATCGTCAAACCAGATCACTTAAACCGCTGCAAGAATACTACTATCATGTTAAAACGAATACATTGCCTCCAGGAGTTGATCCTAAAAGCCTAGTCACCGTGGTTGAATTAACGGATGGAGAAGTAATGGGTGGCATAACTTATGAGGTTCTAACAAAAACTTCAAGAAAAACAACTAAAAAGTCAAACCGTTGAAATTCAAATTTTGATTGAACTAAGAAAAGGTGAAAGTTATATGAAATACAAAACGGATTAATACTTATCGTCTGATTAGTGATCCCTCGATAAGGTAACCTTATAAAAAGCGTTGTCAATCCTGTTATGTGAGTAAAAAAGAATTATGTAAAATATGCGAACCGATGAATATCCCTGTTTTATTTACGAAGATTAAGAGTATTTCTGTTTTCTTTTCAATAGGCATAATTTTATGTACGGCTAGTATTATGGCCATAACTCCACAGCAAGCTTCTTCGCAAACGTTCTCTCCAGTCAAAAACCTTAGCAGCGATAGCGATGTGGATAGCCATCCATTTGTGGTAAAATCAGGTAACAAAGTTTACGTTGTTTGGCCAGGGGATAATGATATCTTATTCAGGAGAAGTACAGACAACGGTGTCACATTTCAGCCTACAAAAAATTTGAGTAATGACCCAGGCTCTAATGGCAAACCACGTATGGCAGCTTCTGGTAACAGTGTTTACGTGGTATGGGAAGGTTCACCTTCATCGGGGGGTAGAGATATTTTCATTGTTCGAAGTACCGATGGTGGCAGTAATTTTGATAGCCCTGTAAACTTGAGTAATAATGCGGGAGATACAGAAAATCCGAAGGTAGCTGCATCAGGTAGTAATGTATACGTGGTATGGGCTGATGAAAGCCCTGGAAATTTTGAGGTCCTATTCAAGCGAAGCACTAACAACGGCGCGAGTTTTGGTAGTACACAGAATTTAAGTAATAATCCACCGGAATCACTCTCACCTGAAATAAGGGCGTCTGGCAAAAACGTTTACGTGGTATGGGACGATGATAGCACAGGACCTCAGGATATATTTTATAAAAGAAGCACTAACAACGGCGCGAGTTTTGGCAGTACGAAGAACCTTAGTGGCGGGATTAACGGCGGTGCTGGAAAGGCACTTACTTCTGGTAAGAATGTATATGTAACATGGCAAAGTGGCACCGATATTTTCTTCAAAAGGAGCACTAATGAAGGTGCAAGTTTTGGAAGTGCCAAGAACCTGAGTAACAATCCGGGTGAGTCGGGCCAGGCGGATATAGCGGCTTCTGGTAATAACGTCTATGTAGTGTGGAATGACGATACTGGGATATCTACAGGAAATTGTAATGCCTCAGAACACGGTTGTGATGTACTCTTTAGGGCAAGTAATAATAAAGGAGCGTCTTTTAGTAGCACTATAAATCTGAGTAACAATCCTGGAGCTTCTTATAACACTAATGTTCTTTCTTCAGGGAAAAGTGTCTATGTGCTGTGGCTTGATGCGACACCTGGAAATTTCGAGATATTCTTTAGAGCAAGTAATGATAAGGGCTCTTCCTTTGATAGTACTATTAATCTCAGTGGCAATTCTGGAACCTCTTATTATTCAGACATGTCACGCAAGGGAAATAACGCGTACGTTGTATGGTCTGATGATACGATAGGCAGTAATGAAATATTCTTTAGAAAAGGGTCATAAAATATGGAATTGAAAATAATAGCTGTTACAGTCGGGATTGGAATTTTGTTGGCAATAACTGCATTTGGTAATGGTTTTGATCCTGTATATGCAAAACATGACACAGTTAGAGTGGATTGCAAAGACCTTGCCGTAGCACTTATAACCTGGGATCAATTATTGGCAATGACCGACGCAGACGAAAGAACAGACATAGAAGACAACCTGGGAGAAGACGGTGTTGCGAATGGTTTGTTCCAAGATTGGATTGACAAATATCTCGATGACCTGGTAGATGATGTTGATGATGACTGTAATCATCTAAAAAATGACATCGAGGACTATCTGGATGATATGCAATTAGAAGTTCCTTAATTTTATTTTCTAAATAATATATTACCGAAATAAGTGTCAGTTTATTATGATACTTATAGCATGCAAGAATTCATGATATTTGACCTTAATTAGAGACTAGACATACCTCTAAAGATTGGCAGTTTATAAATTTATGAGAATCCCAATTTAGAACCGATAGCGGCGTGGGTACCGACGGGCTCATAAAATAACATTTCTTTTATTTACCTCTAATAAAATTGTAGTTTTAGAAATTCCAATAATGGTCCAGTTGAATATTCAATCATAGCTGTTCGCATCCATCGGATTTCTATTTCTCTACTAATCATTTTCCTGTTATTAGTAACAATAACTTCATTAGATGAACTTTCATATAAATCACCATTTTACGCAGTGTGCCCTTCTGCAACATCTAGGTTGCGCAGTCCAATGCTTCTGTATTCCAATGACTAGAGAGAAGCCCCGAAGTAATCAAGAAATTCAGCAACATCTTCTATGTCAGGTGAATCCTGTGTCCAAAGTTGGTCTGCTATGACAGCCGTAGCTGACAGACCACCTGAGGAACCGTAGATGACGTTGACCGCACCTGCATCGATAACAGTACCGACGTCTTCAAGGGTAGCTGCAATAGCAAGATCATCACGTCCATCACCGTTGTAGTCAGCTGAAGAGAGAGAATCACCAAACCAATCAATGCGTTCAACAACATCTTCTATATCTGTTGAGTTTTGTGTCCACATCTGGTCTGCTATAACAGCGGTAGCAGAGAGACCGCCTGAGGAACCGTAAATGACGTGGACCGCACCTGCATCGATAACAGTACCAACGTCTTCAAGGGTAGCTGCAATAGCAAGATCATCACGTCCATCACCGTTGTAGTCAGCTGAAGAGAGCGGTACGCCAATGCGATCATCGGCTTCAGCAACACCATCTATACCAGGAGAGTCTTGTGTCAAAAGTTGGTCTGCTATGACAGCGGTAGCAGAGAGACCACCTGAGGAACCGTAGATGACGTTGACCGCACCTGCATCGATAACAGTACCAACGTCTTCGGCAGGTGTTCCTACAGCCAGGTCATCACGTCCGTCACCGTTGTAATCGCCTGAACTGAGCGAGTTACTAAAGTATTCCTTGGTTTCAGCAACACCATCTATGTCTGTAGAGTTTTGTGTCCACATCTGGTCTGCTATGACAGCCGTAGCAGAGAGACCGCCTGAGGAACCGTAGATGACGTTGACCGCACCTGTGCCAAATGAAGTACCAATGGTTTCTTGGGCTGCTCCGATAGCTAGGTCGTCACTTCCATCGCCGTTGTAATCACCCGAAGAGAGACTGGAGCCGAACTCATCACTGGCTTCGACAGCATCTTCTATATCTGTTGAATCCTGTGTCCACCGCTGGTCTGCTATTACAGCGGTAGCAGACAGACCGCCTGAAGAACCGTAGATGATGTGGACTCCACCAGTGTTATCTAAAGACCCAGTTTCTTCATACTGTGCCCCAATAGCTAGGTCATCATGTCCATCACCATTGTAGTCGCCCGAAGACAGCCGCGTTCCGAAGCCGTCATAGTTTTCAGAAAAATCTGCTATATCTGCAAAACCCTGAATCCAAACTTGATCTGGCAGTACAGCAGTGGCTGACAGACCAGCTGGAGATCCATATATGACCTGGACAACACCCGTGTCCTTTGCAATAACAGCGGAATTGATACTCACATCAAAATTTTCAATCGACGCAACCGCAAGATCAATATCTTCCCCATACACCCCAATTGATAAGTCATCAAATCCATCGCCGTTGTAATCACCTGAGGAAATTGTTACACCGAAGTAATCCCAGTCTTCAGCAATGCCTTCTATTCCGGCAGAATCCTGTGTCCACATCTGGTCTGCTATGACAGCCGTAGCTGACAGACCGCCTGAAGAACCGTAGATGACATGGACTGCACCTGTAGTATTTGAAGAACCAAATTCTTCACCGCTCGCTCCTATGGCCTTATCGTCAAATCCGTCCCCATTAAAATCACCAGTTACACCAGTAGCCGCCAGGGCTGCATCATTGTTACCACTGGTAATGTCGGCAGTAGTGGTATTGGATGAAAAGCCCGTTTCATTTTTAAACTGGCTCTTAGAAGAAACGATTGCATTATTTGATGTAGATTCAAACTCCGTCATTTTATTAGTGTTATTATCTTGATTCCTTGTTAGCGTAGCATTCTTTTTGATTACCCCAGGTGAATCTCCATCAGAGATCACTGTAATTGAGTAGTAAGAATCTTCATCATCGTTACTTGAAATTTGTGCATATGCATAGTTTGCCATTATTGTTGTTTGTGTTGTTGGAGATGGTAAAGTTATAAGAGGGAACAAAAGCATACATGCCAAAATAAAGGACATGACTGTATTTTTGTCACTTCTTTTAATATATAGAATGAGTATCATTATAGATTGGAGGATTGTTTCATTGCTATTATAGATTTCTGCCTATTTCGTCTATCTAATTCAACAGATCTAAATTTTGTCTGAAAAATGATTCCTAATGCATAAGGCAAGATAGTAGAATTTCTAATAATGGTCCGTATGAATATTCAATCGTATCCCGACGAATGTGAATTTGCTGATCTTAGTTCAAATATCTCATCGATACTTTATTAATTTTTGATCTTATATGAAATTTAATGATTCTGTGATCACTTATCGGAGAATAAGTATCAATTATTATCTATCCAGAGTCATATATTTTGATCCAATTTATCAACTGTCCCATTTCCAGAAAAACTTTAAGAATGATATAGTTGACTTCTCTTCAGTGGAAAAAACAATTTTGTTAATCGTTGGCTTGGCTGTCTTTTTACTTGGTACCCAAGCCTTCGTTTCATCTTCATACGGCAGTAAAGCTGGGCCAGGTCCAAATCCTACTCCAGCGCCCAATCCGGCTATAGACAGTCCCCAGTTATTAATAACTAAAAGGTTTGGTAACACGGTCACAATTCCTCCTGGAAAACTAAGTTCTAGTGATGCATTTTGTCAATCGGATGAGAGTATAACTGGTGGAGGTTATGGTTCATCATCTCCTGGTGTGAGGGCCAAGGATGTACAAATTGTCAAATTAGAAGGAGGTAAAGAAAAGTGGAGGGTCAACGCTTATAATGATGATCCAACACAAAGCGTAACACTCCGAGCACAAGTCTATTGTGGAAAACTAATTGAATAGTAGTAGCACTAATACTTTAAACTTTGTTGTTCATTCCTATATCAGAATCCCATTTTAGAACCGATAGCGTCGCGGATACCGACGGAACGAGTACGGTATTACTAATTTGATATCTATGAAAGAACATGAACCCATGTACAAGATGGGACCAAGCAGATGTGAATCCTGTTGGATCCAGCTTTAATTCTTCAAGATAAAATCAATCATGAAAGAATATTTTTTTAGGAAGATTGAGAATAGAACCCTAAAAAGCTGTATATACTGAACACACTGATATGCAAAAGCTAACTCGAAAATACTTCACAGCAGTCAAAATAAATTACCAATCCAGTAGAAGAAAAGATATTATTTACCCGGAACTGCGCAAATAGATATTATTACTGTAAATAGGAAGCCTTTCACTAGTTTAAATATCCTAATAGTGTCGTGATATTCTAATAGTGTGGTAATTTCTGTGGTAAAGCTTGATCATTTTGTAACAAAAATTAACAATACTTAGATAATTTTATTAATGGAGTGATGGGACATATATTGACTAAACATTTGTTAAATTTTTCAGCAGAGACAGCTTTGTCCACTCTGTTCTGCCATGATAGAGTTAATTACCGCCGTTCTCGCACAATTACGGAATTTAACAGGATCAGTGCTCAGCAGTTGCGAGCTGAACTCGGCGAATTAACCATAACAAAATGTGGAGTTTACAGAATTCGTTGTCAAGAAGGAGACGACAACGCTTGCGAACTCTGGTATCATTATTGCTGAATTTATATATCTTCTAAAAGCTCTTCGACAATTAATAATTTTTGTGCTTCTATCGTTTCAAATAAAAATAGTTGCGTTTTCTCTCAATATCGTATGAAGAATTTTTACATATTACTTTATCATTATACTTTATTATCAAAAGCGGTAAAAATATTATCAATTTAACGCCTACTTTATTTTCTAATGAAAATATAAATCCAGAGCCAAAAGTTGAGTCGGGTTTATTCCTTAATGTCACAGATGTACTTACAACGGTTCCAGCAGCTCGCGCTTTCACAATTATTCATACATCTGGTAAGACAAGTTAGCGGGTCTACATCCTTCATTGAAGGAATTATTTCAATTAGGGATTGACCCCTCTGAAAGACTGTCTCTGCGCACCAATTTGTATTCTTCAAATTACCCACACTAAATGCTAGTTGGTGATTCTTATAAATATTATGTCAGAAGACCTTTCATAAGGCTAAGGCGCTACGAATCAAAATTAATAATACTATTTTTTTTGATGTCTTTTGATCCTGATTTACTCATTAGTACCCGGGATTAGAAGAGCTCTGGCGGTTCTTTATATACTAAAAAGGTAACGATCGATAGCTATGATACTTAACATTGATTTCAACAGGTCCATAGAATCGGTGTAACAGCTGCTGTTACCACTATAGTTTACTAGACTCGACGTTCTAGATATGTATTAATCCAGAAGTGCACTAGCACATACTCGCGCAATCTGCCACGCACTCGTAGTCTTTGCCACATTGTTCATAACATAGTTTGAGGCAAGCTGGGTTAGGCCGTCTAAGCGAAGGAGTTATTTTGTTCATGGATTGCATTTCAAGTACTACTTCAGCACACCAATTCGTAGTCTTGAAATCAGCCATAGGTTATGCTGACTACCGCATCTTATAAAGATATTGGAATCATAACCATATTATGTCGATGTTCTGGTCATCAATTTTCCAAGTAGTTAAATTTACGTTTCTATAGGTCAGTATCTACACCATTGAAAATAAGTTGCCCATCTGTCAGATAGTTATTTTTAAATCTCCCTAGAAAAGACAGTCCTTGGTTAAAGTTGGAAGAGCTAATTATAGGTTAAGCATAAGGATCAAAGTATATGATTAGTTTCAAGAAATTTTGATGGGCTCATCATTTTCAACGAACAGTAAGTCTATTTATTGATAACATTCATGCTCATATAACGCTCGAACTTATGTGCATAGCTTTTTGAGACAATAGCAATGTTTTTAAATTTCTTCTCTTGACATTTAATAAATTGGATAGGATTTTTGCGGACGCCTGTTTCATCCGTCGGAAAAACAGAGAATTAAACATATTGCATACGCAGGATTGGTATGGATGCGAGTCGTGTATCTATCAATGTCGAGCTAGATGCGGTAACGATGATGATTGTGTTAATGAATGTTATGCCGAATCCTGTAATATGTGCAGGGTGAGAGGTTAATGGAAGCTAACCAACCGAGTGAAACGTTACATAAAGAATCGGCTGACGCTGAAAATAAATCAAAAGAAGTTCTAGATAATACGGTCCCACAACCTTATACCCAAAATATTGATACGATCGATTCCTTAAATCCTGCTTCAGGCGATGAACACGGCGAACAATGTCTTGCCTGTAAAATGAAATCAGTTCCTACCACTTTCATTTATGCCCTTGGAAGAGTTTCTTATATTTATCCTAACGATTCAGTTAAAAACGAAGTCAACCAGGCAAGATTTCGTGCGGATATCCCTGCTGACATGTGGGAATCCGAGGCACTTGCCAAATTGTTATCGGACGATAATAAATCAGAATTTTATTACCTTGCAACAAAACTGTGTTGGATCTTTACTCTGGACAGGATGGAAGTTTATATTCTGATTCCTAGTACTGCGACGCTGTTAGATGGACTTATAAACACCCTCACGTCTGCGGCGAGGGACTTCAGAAAGAAATTGATCCAAGAGCCCACGGTCGATCTAATCATAGGGAAGAAAGGACCAATTTCTCCCCCAGGCATGTGTGGAAATCTTGTACTACCGTTAGCTGATCTCGATCAGGTTTCCACATATAAGGTACAAGATATAGTCAAAAGGATTAAGCAAGAGTGGAATAACAAGTTAGGAGTACCAAAAGACAGTTTTGAAAAATATATTGATAATATTTTTGAAAAAATGTTAGAGGCTGCACATAATGAGGGCGCCACGGACGAACAACGCGCTGTTAATTACCTGATTATTAGAGCAAGTTCGATCTATATTGAATCAGCTAAATTACAACATAGATCTCTAATGTTAGAAAATATTAGTTCCCTTCCGGTAAAGGATGTTGGTACGCGAAAAATAGCCGAAGTAGTTTTTGATTATAGATCAAAATTACCAGGAGGTCTGTTAGAAAGGTACTCTATTAAGGTAGATGTCACAGGTCAGTTTCCTTTTCTGGTGAGTGGATTCTCTTCGTACTATTCGCTTTAGGATTCAATATGATTTGACGCTTCCAACCCTAAGGACGAGAAAGCAATCAGCCAAGACTGAAAAAAACATTTTGCTTCTCATGAAATCGTTATTTTTATGAAAAATACCAATTAGATGATAGAATGACGAATTACCTAATTTCCTGAATCTCCAGAATAGCAAAATTATTTCTTTCCATTTAACTCTCAATCATTGGAGTTCATGAATAATTAAGTCAATAATTCAAAGTTTATCTTTCTGTCTTTTTGCTATGAAAGCAATTGGATCCTTTGCGTTTGCTAAAGCTAGAACGACTTATGAAAAAAACGTCTGGGAATCCTCAGATAATTATTGGAATAATAGATGGTCCGGTGGACATGAAACACCATGCATTTGAAGGAACAAACTTTATACAGGTAAGTTCATCTCGTCCAATTGCATGTGCAAGCACCAACAACGTAGCCTGTACACATGGTACCTCGATAGCAGGCATATTAGCGGCTCGAAGGGGTCTTCCATCGCTTTCTCTTTGCCCATCATGTAGATTTGCATTGTTTCCAATTTTTTGTGAAGGAAAAATTTACACTAAGGAGCCAGATATCGATGAGCTCGCTGATGCCATCAGAGAAACGGTTGATGCTGGAGCAAGAATCATTAATCTCAGTTTAGGATTAAAGTATCATCTTAGTATACCGACTAGATTAGAAGAATCTTATACTTATGCTAGAGAGAAGGGGGTTGTCATTGTTATCTCTGCTGGGAATCAAGGACAAATTGGGAGTTCATCACTTCTAAATAACGAATGGATTATACCAGTTTCATCATGCGATCATAACGGAATCCCTCTATATTTCGCTAATTTCGGAAAAGGAATAGGAAAAAATGGCATACTGGCGCCAGGTATAAACTTGGCATGTACTTTTCCCAATGGTGCCTATGGTTATTGTCAGGGAACAAGTGTATCAGCTGCACTCGTTTCAGGAACTATAGCTCTCCTTTGGTCCCTCTATCCAGAGGCACGTTCTTCTGATATTATATATGCCGTACGAAAAAGTTCTCAAAGTCATAGCATAATTCCACCTCTTTTAAATGCTGAGGCAGCACTTAATATTTTAAAAATTAACCAACACATTTTGCAATAAAAAATTCTCAGTGAAGAATATCAATTGCTCCGGGGAAACGCAACACATTAGCGAAAAAATTTGTCCGTCGATCACGCTCATAACTCATAACTAATTCATGCACCCTGCTAGTAATATTCATTAAGGCAGAGTTGTTATCTGATCGAGCAAATCAAGTCTGTATTCATTTCAAGGCCTATATTGTTTTCCGTTCATTGATCATAATAGGATGATATTTTTGAATACCAGGAATGGTAACAGCGATAGGTACACTATCCACACTCTTGAAGTACATGTCAGCAACATTAGCAACTTGTGTATAAACGAAAACTCCAAGTGCACACTTGCAACTCATCTTGGAACCATTGAAAAATATTCAGCTATTTTTGTCACCCAAGAGAATCGCAACAACATCCAGGATGGCCTCTACAATCGCGACCCCTGCAAGGAGAGTCTCAAAAGCCACCACAACACCCCCCACGCATAACCGGGATAATACTGCTAGTCTCATGTTTAGATTTATGTCTGCATAGATATTCCCAATGTCGTCTAGGCTGTAAATCTAGGCATCCTAACTTGACTCATAATCACCCCAGCCTCAGTCGAGTATTTAAAAAGTTCTAAAAACCTTCAAGTTCTACAAAATAGGAAATAGAGTTTACATCTGGAAACTAAACAATGAAGTAGAATAAAAAATGGCCTATCATTTATGTTCTCTCATCAGTCGGCAGCGCAACAACAGCGACCAGGATTGTTTTTACATTCGTTGGCCCTGCAAGGAGCTTCGCAATTGCCACCACAACATCCCCCTCGCATAGCTGGGATAATACTTTTAGTCTCATGTGTAGTTCGTGAAAGATTGTATGTCTGCATAGATATTCCCAATGTCGTTTCTGCAGTAAACCTTGGGAAACTCACTTGGCTCATAATCACTTTCAACGACGAGGTAGTATTTAAAAAAAACTTAGGCATTAAAGACCAGTGGAATACAATTAGACATAGGCATTTGCAATAGTTTGCAAAATTTTTTTCAGTGTTTAACTAAGCATCTGATGTACAACAACATTTACCAGGATTACTCGGGCATGGTTTGGCGCCGCAAGGAGGCTCGCAAAAGCCACCACAACACCCCCCACGCATAACCGGGATAATACTGCTAACATCATGTGTAGTTCGTGAAAGGTTGTATGTCTGCATAGATATGCCTAATGTTGTTTCTGCAGTAAACCTTGGGAAACTCACTTGGCTCATAATCACTTTCAACGACGAGGTAGTATTTAAAAAAAACTTAGGCATTAAAGGCCAGCACGACACCGGAACTCAAAGCCCGCTGCAACAACATCCCGGCCCATCTTTACATGGACCGGCGGCGCAAGGCCTATCACACCAACCGTGACAACATCCTTTCGTGGGCATCACAAGTACAATTTCTCGGGTTTTACTTTCTGTTAGAAGAAGGCTATCTTGCGTGGATATTGGTGATGTGGGAAGAAGTATGGATTGCATAGATATTTGCATTGAGGGAAGGTTAGATTGCATAGATATTCCCAATGTCGTTTCTGCAGTAAATCTAGGCATTCGAAGTTCTGTCATCACCTAAATCAAATGCCGATGGACTATTTAAAAAGTTCCAGCCCTACGTTGATCTAAAAAATCAGGTGCCTACGGACACTACTTGATAGTTCCTGAAGGCTTGGTAGAACGTTCCGTATATTGTATTATAGTCTTGATATCAAAAATTCAAGTTTTTTACTAATTATATCGAATAAGGATAGGGGTCCTTAATCATTTACCTAATTGGAGCCCAAAATTACTCGAATTCATTGGACCCTGCCTCCGACAATGAAGCCAGCTGACCCCATTAACTAGCAGGGTTCAAATCCCACTGGTCCCACTATAAGTATTATTTAATTTAGTTTCTAATTTTTTGAATCCTGTTGCAGAAACATTTTGGATTCGAATTATTAACAATGTGGTTCCCGACGGCTCCAAGACCCATCAATTAGAACAAAGTATGAATAATGATATATTTCGATCTAAATAATAAGTTTATTTGAATCCACAAATTCATAATATTTGATTCATTTGATTCATAACCTATAAGTTTTATTAGCGTTCTTTGAGAGTTACTGGTTACAAAATCAATAATATGATTTATATTCATAGGTCGAAGATTTCATACAAAATGATACCAAAATTGGATTCTTCTTACTGTTGCCTTTTACGAGGCAACCTGATATTCTGTATTTCAAATGTTTTGGTTGTTAGTTTGATTGGTTCAC
>Ga0310885_10000064_pt1 | contig 19191 bp, 16 predicted proteins | sample T60D2metaG_FD_203445 | JGI IMG/M metagenome (GOLD analysis project Ga0310885, IMG submission 203445) | Lab incubated soil microbial communities from West Virginia University Organic Research Farm, Morgantown, WV, United States - T60D2 | ecosystem: Environmental > Terrestrial > Soil >...
AACCAAACACTGTGAACAATGCATTCAACCCTCCGATAGAATAGGTAACAATTTTCGTTACCTACAATCCTTTTTTCTTTATGTAGTAAATAAATTCCTTATAAAAAATTTTCTAATTCTTATACTGAAAACTGGTGGGCAACGTAGGATGATTGAGGACAAGTCAGATGCCCACCAGAGTGAATAATTCTAAATTACATTAGCCAACAAATTATAAATTAATTGAAAAGGTGGAGGGACATGAATTGATCCCAATGAACAAGAAGACAACCAATCCCTCCACCGACATATGACATAACGGTACAATTCTAAGTTCTACAAATTTTAAATAAGTATCAAACTGATGGGAAAATAGGAGTAAGAACTAATGCTACTGTAGGCCTTTTTTCAATTTCACGTAGAGGACTGAATATATAACTAAAGTTTCGAACATGCTGCATGCGATAAGCAGAGTCAAAGGAAAAAAACCTGTCCGATTCAATGCTGGTAGAAAAGTAAAGACCTATTAAATTAGACGATATTGTTATCATGAGCATTTCACATTTTTCGATTTCATAAATAGATATAATTTCAGTCTGGACAACACAAAGGAATTAAGGCATACCAATAGATTTACTTTATTTTATCTTTAAGACTTGCAAGAAATTCATTGATACTTTATCTAAAGGGATATGTGGATGGCTACACATAAGACCCGCTTGAGAAATAAGTTAATTTAAATAGCATATACAATTACAAAGAAAAATTTTAGAGGGTCAGACATTGTAAGACTTATAAAATAATTATCATTATGTTAGGTAATGAACAAAGAAATTGGTTGTATATATTTTCTAATTTGTTTCTCTCTTGCAATACTTTTCATTATTCCAACGCTTAATAATTCTGCTTTTGGCTTATTACAAACCACTGATACGGTAATTAATACTAATGCCACAGCAGCAAATAGTACTAATGCCACAGCAGCAAATAGTACTAATGCCACAGCAGCAAATAATAGACAAATTCCGAAACCGGTGCAAATTACTTCTTCTGATACTAAAACAGCTACGAACGGTACAAGTGTCATTGTAGATTTACAAATTAAGCCTTTTCCAGTGACAAAGAATGAGGATACGCAATTTAAGATTACTTTTCGACAACCATCAACACAGTCAGTACAGGTTCACGTTGACTGGAATTTTGTAATAAGTAAAATGAATAAAGTGGTGTATAATACTGCTGATGTATACGGACAGCCGGTACAGCACACAGCTGCAGGAATTGTATTTCCAACATATAAATTTCAAGAAGGGGGGGAATACTTATTGAAAATAACCGTCGTGGGAATTAATTTTATACCCATCACGCCAGAACAGGCGTTATTTGATCTGAAAGTAAGTTAATGTAATAAAAATTGGCATTCAAAATTAAAGGCTATAAACTAACTTAAAGATAATCTATGATCACTCAATTTATTGGTTTTCCGTCTCATTTCCCGTGTCATTGTCAATGGATGTATCAACTCCCGACTGAGTACCAGTGTTAGCAGCTTGATTGATTAATTTAAGATTACTGTTGTTGACAAATGCATAGGCGATAAATGCTAATAGCAATATACAAAATATGGTAGTTACTAATAGAAAGATATTCACTGATATATTGGATATTCTTGAGTAATTTAAATTAAGTATATAAATTTGGGTGAATATGTAGCTGTAAAGAAGCTATATGTTTCAAAAATATTCATGAGATGTTCGAACCTAATAATTTTAACAAAAATTGTAAATAATAACTGAGCTCAATGAATATCAGCCTTTAATTTCATCACAATGTCCATAAATAAAATTGAATTTATCGACAGCCCTAGATAGGTTTGTTAGGAGATTTGACTGGACGACCCTCGATCTAGCGTACCTTAGAAAATGGACCGTCATCGGTATAATCATAGGAGTACTATCAGGTTTATTGGTAATTGCCGCCTATGAAGCTATCAGGATTTTTTCATCGTTTTTTCTTAGCGATATAGTGAGATATATTCAACCTAATCCGGAAGACGTAGCAAAGTTGACTTCCAATTACACATTGTATGTCCTCAAACCATGGCTCATCCCGATAATATTAGGACTTGTCGGACTTATCATAGGAATACTTTCAACAAAATTATCAACAGCTCTTGGTAAGAATGGAATAGATGAGATTAGCGATGAATTTCACAACAAGAAAAATCAATTTAGTCTAAAAATTTCATCCTTAAGAACTCTTTCCAATATTCTTGCAGTAGGAAGTGGTACCAGTGGTGGGATTGAAGATTCACTAGCGCATACTGGATCCACACTAGCATCAATAATAGGTAGAGTTTTCAAACTTAATGATGAGGAAATTCGTATTGCAATTACTGCAGGTATGGGTTCAGCTATAGGGGGCATCTTAAGATTACCATTTGGCGGAGCAATTTTTAGTTTGGAATTACTATATCGTAGGGATTTCATTATTAAATCTCTTTTTCCAGTGTTCTTGGCATCAATAACAAGTTACATTATTTCAGGAATTATTCTAAATTGGCCATCTTTCTTATATGTGCCACAAGAGTTTATTGCAAAAACAAGTCTTCAATCTTTAGCAGCATACGGTGTAATCGCAGCTATCATAGGGATAATAGGAATAGGATATGTAAGGACAGTTCATTTTTTTCAAAAACATTTTGAAACTATTAAAATTCCACTTTATTTCAAGCCTGCGTTAGGGGGATTAATTATTGGGATATTCGCAATTGGGTTTCCAGAGATTCTTGGTACCGGATATGGATGGTTACAACTTGGAACAGTTGGTAATTATCAGATATTTCCGCTGTGGATCATGTTTCCGGTAATTTTAATGAAAATCTTTGCCACATCAGTTTCCAACGCATCTAAGAATGGTACAGGTCTACTTGGTCCAACTTTGGTTATAGGTGGTCTTATGGGCTCAGCTCTAATTACACTATTTCACTCCTTTGGAATATTCATGTATATTGACACAACATCCGCTACTTTGATCTCAATTTTTGCTTTCCTTACTGCCAGTACTAGAACTCCAATCTCTTCAATTGTGATGGGGATCGAAATTGTTGGAAGTTATACTCTCCTTATTCCGACTGTCATTTCGGTAATCATATCAAATATTATCTCCGGTAAAGATAACTATATTTACAAAAATTATGTTTCCAATATAAAGATGCAATTGTTAAATACTAAGAAACATGATTCAAAGTTAAAAAATTATCAGGTAAAGGATGTGATGAATCCAGATTTCTATAACGTAAATAAGAATACAACAGTAAATGATGCTATACAAATAATGAGAGACCTGAACGTTAATACATTAGTTGTTACTAATAATGATGACAAGTTTGAAGGAATGGTCTATATTGAGGATTTAAGAAATATTTCAACAATTCAAGATATGAATGTGGCAAGTATTATGGTATGTGATCCACCTATGTTACGTCCCTTAGATCCCATTTTGGATTATTTTGACTTGATAAGTAAAACTGCCATCTCTGAAATTCCAATAATATCACCAGACGATAGTAAATTAGTCTTGGCCACATTGTCAATAAACGATATAAACAGATTATTGAATAATACGAATGATCCAATCTTGCCTGATTTAGAAAACATTAAAGTGGAAAGAAATATGAATAATAATACTTTACATAATTTTTATGTAGACAAAGATTTTGATAAGAATAGTAAAGTTATTAACAAGTTAAGAGATTAATGGACACAGAAGTATAGAAATTTCCAAATTTAATATCCCATACTTCTACTTGTTAGCCACCGCCACAAGGGGCAGATCGATTCCGGATGCAGATTGCACTGATGTGAACGATCCTTTAGAAATTAGCGATTTTTCCCGATTAGCTCTTGACTAGAACGTTACTAAACTACATTTTACAGAGAATCCGTGACATGTGAATTTTGCTTCCCTGAAGGAATGGTGAAAAATATATTGATGAGTCTCTTAAAAATAGAATGTTTTAAGCGGCTGGATAGTAAGAAGAGACTATAGAGTTATCAAGGGAAGACGGGATGAAACCGAAAAGATTAGGTTCTGCCATAATTGCTATTCTATCTTTCGAGAATGGATTTTTGAATTTGAACAAAATGACAAACCAATTGAAGCTCCTAATTAGTTACAATGTCATGTATGTGGTGAAATAGCTAGGATTTATCATCCGTCAAGTCTTCCGTGAATTACAAGTTAATGAAAGGATATATTGTTACTGTAATTGAAGTTTTGGTGGATTAAAGACTTAGATCCTAATCAGAGAACATTTAGGGAACCAAGTAGTAGTATCAAAATTCCGAATTTTTTAATATAGGATTTTTCCCTGAAACCTTAATTATCATATCTACTAGAAAAACATTATGAACAGGAGCGGAACTCTTGGTGTAATACTAGCATTGTCAATTGCAATGCTTGGATCAGCAATCGTTCTTTCATATGGCGCACAACACATCGAAGCGGCAAAATCAGATATTGCGTTCTTATGGTGTTATTCTACCCCGGTTAGCCCGAATGGTTCCCTGTGCTACACTAATCATGGAGAATGCAAAATGGTCCAGTCAGCAGACGACGATGCAAAAAGTGACTGTCACAGACAGAAAAACGGTTCGTAAACAACAAATTATAATTGGACGAACTTAAATCGCACTTGTGTGCTTCCCTTTTTTATTTTACTATGACTCTTCTATATCTCCCGATTTTGATATCAAAAATAACAATAGGATTATTCAATTCAATTGAATAATGCTAGGAGACACTTTAGGACGAGTTTCGCATTGTCGGGATTTTGATGTCCTTCGACGATATATCCAATAAAATTTAAATAAGTTAAACACTGGTGGGCCAATAAATCTTAGTTGATAGACTAGGCCCATCAGTGTATGGTTTGTCAAATGAATTTGCGTAGCAATATGATAGTCAGCGATATTAGAGTTTTCAAAGTTTTTTACTAAACATTTTAGAGCGTAACAGGAGGGAATAATCTAAACGATATTTCGTTTACTAGATCGCAGAAACCGATAGAAAAAGCCCTCCTACCAATATGAATAGTTAGAGTAATATCGTGGAAATAATATAATAAATTTTCTAAAACTTCTGTTAAAAATTGGTAGCTCATGTGAATAGATTCAGGTTGGCTTTTCGGGATAAGTCCACCAGCACTTTGTTTGCTTATCCCGGCGATTGTAATGTATCCGTGCAGCAAATTATAATATTGTCATACTGGTAACGATCGGAATTGATTGTAAATAGAAGTACGATCAGGATTTAAATAAAAGAAACAATAATTAGCAACTGATGGGTTTGAAGACAAAGCCCGTTGAATGAACAAGATACAACCGAGCCCCACCAGTTGCTGTGTTTTAGGCTGCTAGTTTTTGCTCAGGCAAATATATAATTGAGCTGATGTACAATACTGAAAGTTTTGAATAGTAGAAAGTGACACGATTTACGATTTTTTAAACACAAGTCTCTACTTTTATCTAATTCGTTTTTAATAATGCTTAGGTTTCTCTTAAACCTAATTAACTCGCCTATATAACTGGTCATGGATTAGATTATAAAAACACTGGTGGGCCATGATTGAGAGTCACATATTAGGAGTTGGGCCCACCAGGATGATTCCATTGTCTCAGTGCATTATTTTAGCTATCATATTATAAAAAATCTTTAGTACAAGTATGAAATTAAGAAAAGAATCTTTTGTGGTTTTCGATATTATTCAAATGCCTTGGTATTTCTTATGTTCTTTCTGTTACTGGTATTAATAATGAGTTAGTCGACATGAATAAAGATCAGGTAATCACATGTGTCAATGCTTGTGCAGTACATGATACAGGACTAACTTGCCATTCGTATAATATGACTGATGGAAATATGGCCAATAAGACTTTGGTCAAAAATCTATATTCTTGTGACGACGCTTTTGAATTGAAATGAAGGTGAGGATGTATTATTTTTCTGTGATATTATTCAGCATTTTATAACAGAATTAGATGTTGTAAAACTTAAGTATTCTACTATAAGAATATTCTATACGATGAAATCTACATTAACTTTGAGAATGTCGAGATTTAGCAAAAGTGAAAAAATGTTTACCTTGGGCGCTTTTGCTTTAGTATTAGCCGCTATGTCCGGGATACTAATTGCACCGCAAGTGTTCGCGCAAGAAACTGCAGTTACACCATCCGCACAATTATCGCATACTAAATCAGTCCAACCAACTAATACTAAGCCAGTATTTGTACCTATGGATTCTAACGATTACATCAATGGAGGTATTACACACAGTAGCACGAGAAACTCAGCTGATGTGATTGTCAATGTACCTGGAAGTTACCTAATCGTAGCAGCAGGTCAGGTAGGAAAGACTTCAGGTAGTACAACTTGTAATGTTGATATTTGGCTTAGACAAAATGGTCAATTTGTAGCAAATAGTAACACTCGCAATGCAGTCAATTCAGTTAATGATACCGTTGTCCTCGTATCACAAGCAATTATGCCATTGAAAGCAAATGATGTCATAAATACAGTGATGTCAGTATCAGCTGTAGGTCAAGGTTGCGGTCTCATTAATACTACACCACCTGGTGAGCCCAATATTCCTGCTATCATATTCTCCCTTGTAAGGATAGGTAGTTGATAAATCGTTCCCTTTAGGATAGGATCAGTAGCAGACAGCCTAGGTAGAGCGCTCGTTTCATTCCTTTATTTTTTTTAGTCAGAATCATAATTTATTACTAGTTAGACATTTTTGATTTCATACTATCATGTCTAGTATGAACTATGCGTTTATTTCTTGTATCAATGGTTGTATCTTCACCTGACTTTTCCTCTGATACTTACAGACGGTAAACACTTTTTAGATCTGGAATTAAATCTGGATCTAGTCATTACTACAAACTTGATATAAAATTCAATCCAAAATTCTTAATTCACTATCTAATCGGTCGGCTTCAAGTATAGAATCTTTTCATTTATTTATCCATAATTTCATTCATTTTTGATTCAATAAGTGCACAAATCTGAATATCAGGATTTTTCAATTTTCTAGAACCTAATTGACTAATTCAATTAGCGATAGCCTTTGTCTATCAAGTACATCGACATATGACTTCTGTTCGTTATTTAGCACTTATTCTTCTGCTTGCACTCATAATCGAACAATAGGATAAATAAATGAAAAATTTCAGGTGACCATATGCCGGCATTTAATCAGAACCCGTTTTTTGGGACTGACTTTTATAATAGTTCACATTTTATTTTAAGTCACAGTAGGAAAATGCTAGCTTGAAATCTCCTGGGCTTTTGTAAAGTCCCATTTGCTAAAACCCTATTATTTTGTCTCTACATTCGGAATATTGTTCGAACCATGCCTCTGTATGTGGTAATGCTGCTGCAAAAGTCAACAATACAACTACAATGGATATCGCTGCCGATACTAGTAGTATTGAGGAAGTCCTTGGGCTTCCATCTTTTGGTTTTGTAACTTCTTTTAAGACAGGAGTGACTAACAACGACCTTTCTTTTTTCTTTGTCAAAATCATAAGGTGCACAATAAGTCTAGTAAAGATCTTTTATTACTAGTATCAAACGTTTGATATTTTTATCATTCAATTCTATTTAATTAATCCTTTTCTGGCGTTCTTTTGAGTTTATAATTTTATAATTTCTTTCTTCGTGTTACTTTTCCATACTCAGGAAATCCCTATAAAATACCAAATTTCAAGAATAACTCTAACAAAGTTAACTTCGTCTCTTCTTCGAAGGATATTTTCTACTAAGCAATGGCTCTCTGCTGATAATTGTATCAATCAAATCCCTCATTCTTTGAATTCGATCATCCAAATATGGAATTATTTCTAAATCAGAATCCTCCTCAAGGGTAATATGCATATTGCCTTTCGCAAAACGGACATTGATGATGCTTCTATGTGTGCCGGTATTTCTAAGGTCGATCACAATCTTCAACCACGAACGAACAGGATTGCGTGGATTCAACAAATCCCACAATTCCTTAATCAAGTCATTTCTTTTATTCATACGTAATTTCTTACATACGTTTATTGTGGTTACATTTCGAGTTTCCAATTTTAAATTTAATCTCTCATTAATTCTATCAAGAAGGCAATCCATAGCGCCGATTAGATGAAAAAGTAACTCCTCGATTTCTACCTCCCAATTTACTCTAGCCCTAGGATTATTAGGAGTCTCTCCCTTGGCTTCCATATCACTCAATATTTGCAAATGTTTTTCGACAGCATAGAATTTGAATTCAATTCTGTCCTCGAGTAATCTCTTTACAACTCGATTTGGATCTGACATTTCAATAATCCTCTTGCACGAAGAGTATAAGAATTGACACTTTCTGACATTTTTTTCATTCAGTAACCTCGAGAAGAATATTAGTATCAGTTTTGTGTATTTTTGAAAGCCCTAAATTAATAAGATCACATCAAATCTAAAAGTAGAAATGCTATTTTCAGATTTTAGATCTAATAAATCGTTGATACGAGTAACAAATGATTATTACTAGAATTAAAGTGATAGTTTCGCCATGTGGAATGTATGAAGAAAAATCAAAATCAAATGGAGGTACGAATATGAGCATTTCATTACAGGCTCCAGTGAAAAGGATGGGTATAATTACAAAGTCGATCCACGGTGAACCAAAAACATCTTTAATTCTACTTATTTCTGCAGCAGTCGTCATAGCCGCTATTTTATTAATGTACGTTGGAATACTCTATACTGAAGGAACGATGAAAGGGTACTCTGATTGCAGAGACAAAATTATAGGCTTCGAACATAATGGCTTGTACGGTAGCTCTGAACAATTCAAACTGGCCTTGTCACATTGTGATGGAAAGTAAAAAATAGATTTTTTTTTAAATGATCTTTGGGTATTAAACCTTCATTTAGACAATTATGAATAGACTGGCTAATGGTGTCTTTGAGAGGGATTGAACATGCACAAGTTACTTTAACCTAATACAAGATGCTAAAATAAAATTTAGTGCCACAAAAGTGCCACAATCGCTACGATACTGTTGAGAAATGTGTTATTTTATACAGACTAAAATTTTACTTTTAATATAAAAAAGAGAAAAAGGAGACTTAGTTAACCACTACTTGACCCTTCATATAAGGATGAAGAGTGCAATAGTAGTCAAATGTTCCTGTACTATTAGGTGTCCATTGGAATGTTTTTCCCCCAGTTAAATAACTTGAGTCAAATACTGTACCAGATTCTCCCCCTTGAGCACTTCCTGATGTTACTGTGTGCATTGTCGAATCACCATTTTTCCAAGTTACTGTTGTGCCCTTTGATACTGTTAATTTTGGAGGATCAAAGAATTTGGCATTGCTTGGAGAAGACGATCCGGGAGAAATAATTACTGTAGGACCAGATGTTGTGGTTTGGTTTCCACCCATAGTTGAGTTTCCGCTCATATTCCCACTCATCATTGTTCCATTGCCGGTCATGTTACTGCTGCTGGTATTGAGCATTGTAGCGTTTTGGGTTACTTCACTTTTAGATGAAGATTTTGACTCTGAGGATGAGGATTTCTTTTCAGATCCGGATTTTGATTGGGTTTCTGAACCTGATCCTGATTTTGAAGTTTTCTCACTTGAAAAAGTTTGGTTTGTACAGACAACACTTGCACTGCCTTTTGGTGCAACGCATGTTCCTTCTGGATGATCATTTGCAGTTGAAGTTTCATTGGCTAGTACTGCAAATGCGCCACCTTTTACAACATCTTTCATTGAGTGGTCCACACCTACATAGATGCCTGGATCTGGAAATGTTGCTTCAATTACAGATGCTGAACCTGGAGGAATCCACCAAGTCTCGTCATTTTTATCTTGCATTCCATAGGCTTTTCCTGTTTCGTCAGTGCCATCTCTTACGGTAATCATTCCGCTGATAAAGTGGAATGATACACCGTCATTTGGTCCTGCATCGACTATATACCAGCGAGTTAATTCACCTGGTTTTACCTTGAATAGATCTGGGCCGTTAAGTTTTACTTTATTTACTTGGCCAATTGCTGGCACATATTTGTGAGCCATACCGTTTGTCAGTACCAGATCTGGCTGATTTGCTAATAGCTTGTTCATGTCAAATGATCCTGTTGTTCCATTTACGCCGTATATTTCACTGAATACTACATAGAATTCTTTGGCTTTTTCTTCGGTTGTTGGATGAACAACTATGCCACCGTACATTCCGTTAGCAATGTGTTCCCATATTCCATTGAGACCATCACCACTACAGTGATAGAAGAATGCACCTGGGTATACTCCCTTGAGTGACCATGATTTTGATTCACCTGGTTTTACAGCTCCAGAATTTGCTTTATCTGGACCAAATCCTGCATGAAAGTCCAAACTGTGAATAGTCTGTCCTTCGTTCTTTAATGTGAGGTTTAATGTGTCACCCTGATCTATCGATATAACTGGCCCTGGTATGCTACCATTGAATACCATTGCGCTATATGTAACACCTCCGGGGTGTAAATCATTATCAGGAGCAACTTGAACTTCTTTTTCTGATGCAATCAAAGTTACGTGTTTTACCTTTCCTGCTGATTCTTTTTGCTGATCTTTTTGCTGATCTTTTGCCTGAGCATATACCACATTGCTCCCTGAAAAATGCGGAACCAAAGCAATGCTGCTTACAAGCAAGAAGCTAGATACTACTAAGCTTGCAACTATTAAACTACGATTCATTATTCGCATTGTATTATATCCCACTATAAATATTATTCTAAGATAAGAATAAAATATTTTAATTTAAATTATAAATTTGTTGAAATTATAGGTTAGGTAGAGATTAATTTCAATTTTTATATTAAAAATAATAATATTTATTTTACGTTTATTAATTCCTAAATTAGATGCCAATTTTACCTATTGATTCTGGGAGATATGGAAGTACTGAAATAAGGAAAATTTTTGATGAGGAAACTCGACTTGTATATCAACTTGACTTCGAAGCAGAGGTTGCATTATCACAGGGCAAGTTCAACCTCATTCCTCTCAATGCCTCAAAAGAAATTTCTAGAATAGCAAGATCAAACAAAATCACAATGAAGAGGATTAAGGATCTGGAAAAAATTACTGAGCATGACACAGCTTCGATAGTACAAGCCATTAGTGAACATTGCTCACCTTCAACAAAACCATGGATACATTATGGATTGACCAGTAACGATGTTATAGATACATCTACTTCAATGCAATTAAAGGATGCATTTGAAATAATTGAACCAAAAATTTTAAAATTAATTTCACTACTAATAAAAAAGATAAGAAAATTTAATGTGTTACCTTCCGTAGGAAGAACTCATGGACAACATGCAAGCATAATATCTTTTGGACTAAAATTTGCGGTATGGGCAAATGAACTTTCATACCATATAGATAGAATAGAAGAAGGCAAGAAGAGATTTCTATTATGTAAGACCTTAGGAGTAGTTGGAACGGGGTCATTAATGGGATCAAAGGCGTTGGATGTTCAAAACGACGTGTCCAAGTCACTTGGACTTTGGTCTATAGAGGCTGCAACACAAGTAATTCCCAGAGAGAGATTAGCAGAAGTTCAATTTATTATTTCATTAATAGGATGCACGTTAGATAAGATGGCAACAGAAATAAGAAATTTACAGAGAACTGAAATCGGTGAGGTTGAAGAACCGTTTAAAAAAGGCCAGTTGGGCAGTAGTGCAGTTCCAGTAAAAAGAAATCCTATTAAGAGTGAAAGAATATCATCCCTTGCAAGGATACTTCGTTCCTTTTCAATTATTTCTCAAGAGAATATTTCATTATGGCACGAAAGAGATCTCTCAAATTCCGCAAATGAGAGATTTACTATTCCGATGGCGGTCATTCTTTTAGATGAAATGGTAGGTAGTATGATAAAGGTAATTGAAGGACTAAACGTAAATAGACAAAAAATTCTAGAGAATATTAATAAAACAAGGGGAAGAATTTTTGCAGAATTCATTCTTGAAGCACTAGTTAAGAAAGGGATTCCTCGAATGAGCGCATATGATAAAATACAACGTTCTGCATTCGAAACACTTGCAAGTGACAAAGATTTTAAAGAAGTGGTAATGCAGGATCCTTTCATCGGAGCCAATTTAGACAGGAAGGAATTGAGAATAATATTTGATCCAAATTCCCATCTGGCTGCATCAACAAAAATAATAAACAATGTCATAAAGAAAGCCGAACAAGTACGCAAAAATTACAAAGTTCGTTAATCTATTTTCTTATAATATCGATGGATTAGAGAACCGTATTGAAGTGCTTTTTTTCTCCTAATTATCACTTCTGATGGTATGTCAAAAGCTAGTGCTATCTTTCTAATTATATGCTTTCTTAGAAGATCATCGTTGCTAATTATTTTAGCATAAATTGGAAACATCATTGCGACAGAAATAAATCCTTTTGAGAGAAACGGTTGTAATATACTGATATGATATCTAATTGCTATCTGTTTTATTTCATCTATTAATTCCAGTTCTTTCAAGATTTTTGATTCAATAGTTGCATTGATGGTATCACTACCTTTATCAAATATATATCTGAAATTATTGTATCCGCAAAAAAGTTCATCAAAACCGTTAGCTGTTAGTACGAAAGGGGTGCCATTCTTACTCGCTAATTTAGCTATGTAATTAAACGCAATACAATTTTCTATGTGAGATGGATTATTACACGAAATTTCTTTCTTAATTTTTTTTGAAACTATTGCAAAATCATCTTTGTCTATTTCTAAAATTTTGTGATTGATTTTGATTTTTTGCGATATTGATTTTGAAAATTCTATATCATTGGAATGAGGAAATCCAACAGTAAATAGCGTAGTATCGATACCCATATTTTTGCAAATCATTGCAAGCAAGGTACTATCGATACCACCTGAAAAAGCAATACCAATTTTATTAATCCCTTTTAGATTTTCAGATACCGTTGCAAATAATGCATTGATTAGGTCTAAATTGTACAATGCGTTCTAACTAAAATCAGGATTGTCATTAAAATGTTTTAGCAACATTCGCTTAAATATCGTAAAACTTCATTTTTTCATTGAAACTTTTGCAATTATGAATTTGTAAAAAGCAACTTGTATATATCTGGATTCTTTGAAATAAAAACGATGAAGAAAATAATTCTGGATGAAGATCTCAAATATATTGACAAAAAGGGAAATTTGTTGAGGAGTAAGACAGAATTATCTTTCTCAAGATTACTTTCATTCCTTGAAAAAGATTACCAATATGACTTTAAAATTAAGCTAATGAACGGTAAGGAGGTAAATGTTGATTTTAAGGTTGATGACAAATACATAGAAATTTTAGATTCTGATACAGACCTTGATAAATTCAATGAAATAAAAAAAAATAATCCTGATCTTGATATCATTGGTATTGGTAAATCAAAGTTTGGTGTCAAATCAGGTGATTTTGAAACAATATCATTCGTTGATTCTGACAAGGATCAAGTAGGTTCTATATTTTTAGAGGATTCATCACTTGCATTTGACTACGCACATATTTTACCTCTAGTAGAAAAGTGTTCGATACTACATGGTCATACCTCCACTGTCATGGTGGAGATCATTGGAAAAATGGTAAATAACCTGGTTATTGATTTTAGCGATGCAAAAAGAATTATCAAAGATACTCTATCAACTCTAGATCACAAGTTCTTTATTAATAGGAAATATGTTTACAAAGAAGATAGTATTCACTATTACGTATCATTTGAAGGTCCGCGTGGATTTTTCAATCTTCAGCTTCCAAAGGATACAACATTCCTTTTGCCTGGAGAGGCAACAGTTGAGAATCTCTCATCTATAATCATACAGCTCTTGTCGTCAAAAATGCCTCCAAATATAGAAGCTTTGGGAGTTTATATTTATGAAGGCGTAAATAAGGGTGCACATATTCTGGCTAACATTAAGTGAGTATCGGAAATATTTCTAATAGTAATAAATCATAAAGTGAGTTTATATTAAAAAATGCTAATAGCTGTTATTTCCATCAATCTAAATTCTTTTAAAGCATGAACTTAAATACAAGCCTTCTAGTGGATTAGTTCTAACATAAACATGCAACAAAAAATTAATGAGAAGGTATGGAATTCTAATATTGAAAATGCTATTCTGAAAAAATGGAATCAGGATAGAATCTATGAATTCAAAGTTTATGGTGGGAATAATTATGTAATTGATACTCCTCCTCCTTATCCGTCAGGGCGACCATGGCATATAGGAGCAGCTGCACACTATGCACAAATTGACATGATAGCACGAACAGCTAGAATGTCTGGAAAAAATGTATATTTTCCTATAGGTATAGATAGAAATGGACTTCCAGTAGAAATTTACACTGAGAAAAAACACAAAATTAAGATGCGACAGACAGACAGGGAAGAATTTCTTAACCTTTGTAGGATCTCACTGGATGATTTAGAGAAAGAAATGATCCAAATTATGAAAAGTATCGGTCTCAGTGCTAATTTTGACGAGTATTATAGGACTGATTCTAATGAATATCGCACATTAACTCAAAGTACTTTTATTAATTTATGGAGAAGAGGATTGGTTTATTCTGCTAATCGACCGAATAATTATTGTCCTAGCTGTGGAACTACCATTGCAGATGCAGAACTAATCTATGAAGAAAGAAAGACAATTCTAGTCTATTTGAGGTTTAGATTAAATAATGAGAACGAGGATCTGATTGTTGCTACAACTCGGCCTGAATTAATTTTTGCATGCCAATGCGTTATAGTGAACCCTGACGATACTAGATACCAAAGGCTACACAATAAGGAGGTTATCCTACCTTTGTTCGATAGAGTAGTAAAGATCTTGCCACATCATTCAACAAAGTCAGATTTTGGTTCGGGAGCAGTAATGGTTTGTAGTTACGGAGATCTTAACGATGTACAAGTATTTAGAGAATTGGGGTTAAGAGAAATTATTGCCATAGACCAACATGGCAGGATAAGTGAAAGTGGAGGTAATTATTCTACATTAACTATCGATAATGCAAGAAAGAAAATTATCGAGGATTTGAAAAATAACGGATACATTGTAAAACAAGAATCAATCCTTCATAGAATTCCAATTTGCGAAAGAAGTAAATCTCCAGTAGAAATAATTCCAATGCAAGATTATTATATAAAACAACTTATTTTTCTTCCTAAACTTAGAGAGTTTTCCACTTCCCTCACTTTTTATCCAGAATCTCACAGACAGATATTATTTAATTGGCTGGATTCTGTTGCCATAGATTGGCCCATATCAAGAAGGAGATTCTACGGTACGGAAATTCCGATTTGGTATTGTAACAATTGCGGAGAACCGCTACTGCCAGAACCTGGAAAATATTATAGACCCTGGAAAGATAAAGCACCTTTTGATAAATGTACTAAATGTGGACACAACAAATTTGCCGGCGACGAAAGAACCTTTGATACATGGATGGATTCTAGCATATCACCTCTGTTTGTAACCAAATATAGTAAGGATAATGACTTTTTTTTAAATACGTTTCCAACTCAAATAAGACCACAAGCAAAAGACATTGTCAGAACATGGTTGTATTATACGATGTTACGATGTTATCAATTAACAGACAAACTAGCATGGAGTGATGTATGGGTTATGGGATACGGGGTTGATGAGTATGGCGAAAAAATGAGTAAGAGCAAGGGGAATGTAATTGATCCTTTTCCGATAATAAGTAGACATGGAGCTGATACTTTTAGATTCTGGTCAGCAATAGAAGCAAATCACGGACAGGACTTTAGATGTTCAGAACAAAAGATAGTAGAAGCTCAAAAATTTTTAACCAAATTATGGAATATCGGAAGATTTGTATCTTCTTTCGAAATCATTTCATCATATGAATCTGATTTATTATCTTCCGATAGATGGATATTGGGAGAATTATCAAACTTAGTAAATGAATGCGTCAGAGGCTACAAAGAGTATAATTTCTTTATTCCCGCTTCACAAATAAGAGAATTCACTTGGAATATTTTCGCTTCTCATTATCTTGAATTGGTAAAATCACGAGCCTACAATGATAAAGTACCAAATAATAGATATTCTGCATTATATACTCTCCATAAATGTTTTTCAGTAATATTGTTACTATTAGCACCTATATGCCCCTTTATCACGGATAAGTTATGGACTACAATTTATTCTCAAGAAAGTATTCATGTGCAAAAGTTTCCATTACATGACAAAGATTATGGAGATATGTGTAAATTTACAAAGGCCATAATTGATTTTAATTCATTAATATGGACTAAAAAACGAGAATCAACAAATGAAAATGGTAAGCGATATTCACTACGTGATCCTATAAAAGCTGAGATTCCAGACGAATTAAAACAATTTAAGGACGATCTCAAAGAAATGCATAATATTCAAGTTTAATCTCAAACTACTGATAATCTTATGCAAGCTGTTCCCATATATAGTCATGGTAATTCGGATGTATTAAAGTATGTAGATAATTTTCCTACTCCAGTACCAAGTTCTTCTGAGATTTTGATTAGGGTGAAATATTGTGGTCTAAATCATCTTGATATTTGGACAAGAATGGGAATTCCAGGTATTTCTATTATGTTTCCACATATTTGTGGCAGTGATATTGTTGGTACACTACAAGAAGATTATTCAACATTTCCCGAAGGGTCAAGGGTTCTGATATATCCTGGAATTAGCTGTAATAACTGTGATAATTGCAAGAATCAAAACGAAGTGTTATGTAATAATTTTTCAATAATTGGTGGTTTGAGCAATTACAACGGTGGTTATGCTGAATATCTAAGTGTCCCCAAGACAAATGTCATAACTATACCTGATGAGGTAAGTGACGAGCAAGCTGCTACACTCTCAATTTCATATTTAACTGCCTGGAATATTATTAAAAAACTACAGCTCAAAAAGGATGATACTGTTTTAGTATACGGAGCTTCAGGCGGTCTGGGAATGGCTGTGATTCAAATTGCAAAAGCACTCGGGATTAAAATTATAAGCACTATATCCGACGATTCTAAATTGGAGTTTGTATATAGTCTTGGCACCGATTATGTGATAAATAGAAATAAAAAAGAAATATCACTGGAAATAGAAAGAATAACTCATGGTTCAGGGGTTGATGCGGTGGTGGATAATGCGGGTCAGAAAACTTTAACGACAAGTATTAACTCTGTTCGAAAAAATGGAAAAATTGCATTGTGTGGTACAACAACAGGAAATGTCGCAAATTTTAACATTAGATCTTTTTATTCCAAGCAAATTCAGTTATATGGAATATTGATTGGATCAAAATTAGAGTTGTCAGAATTAATTGAATTTATCAATGAGAAAAGAATCTTGCCAAAAATTGATTCTGTGCTCTCATTGAATGAAGTAAAGGATGCTCATGATAGATTAGAAAGTGGAAAACAATTGGGTAAGATTTTGATCAAAATATAGTAAATAACCTCTACCAAAGCAATCAATAGTATTTGTTTCATACACAATAAACAGAATTGTATCTGTCTCTTCCTGATGCTTGAAGTTTAACTTATGTCTTTACTTTAGGAACATTCCAATGTAGTTTGATAGATATTAACCTAATACCAGTTGTCACGAAAATTACGACAATTGCTATATATTCAAATTGTATTTTTAGATTTACCATTATGAGGAATATAACGACTCCTATAAAACTTGCTACTGCGTAAACCTCCTTGGTAAAAACAATTGGTGGTTCTCTTACAAAGACATCTCTCAAGATTCCACCCCCGAAAGCTGTCAACAAACTTGAAATTACAATTAAGGCTATATTTGTACTATATAGTGAGTACGCTATTGAAGCTCCTGTAAAAGTGAACACTCCCAGGCCCACAGCGTCGAAAATATTGAACAGATTATCATATTTTTTTATTCTATGATAGAGCAAAAATATGATAATAGAAGTTATTGTGGTCAAAACTATGTGAATAGTATCTGAAAAATTATGTGGCGGGAAGATCCCCAAGATTATGTCTCTCATTACACCACCAGCAATTCCTGTTACGGTTCCGAGAATTATAACCCCCACAATATCATATTTATGTTCAATTGCCCTAAGTGCTCCCGTTACAGCAAAAACCGCGGTTCCGAATAGATCAAGTAAGAATATTATTATGGAAAAGCTTGTATCTAGATTAAACAACTAAAAATTTCTGATGATTTTATTAACAAAAGTTATGAAAATAAACATTTATCGCTACCATCAAAAATGGTCATTGTTTTTTTCCATTTAACATATCCAATATGTCTTCAGCAATGTCAATTGAAGTATGGGAATTGACACTTGGTTCCATCGTCACAAGTAATACATACTTATTCATGTAAAATGTAAGTATTGATATCTTTTCTCTTTCAACGTAAGCAAATCTTGAACTCCCCATAGTATTGTTAAATCTTTCCCTCATAGATTTTCGTAAAGCCGTATGTGTAAGGTACAATTCCTCATTGTTTTCATCCATAATAGAATCTATGCCTCCCCTCATCCCTCCAGCTATAGGTATTCCTGTATCATCAATTACTGCGACGTAACGTATATCGGCGCTCAGGTCGAAAACCGACTCACATAGCTTTGAATAATCCATAGATTCAGAAAATAGAGACTATTTATTATATTTTTGATTTTGTGATACTTTCTCCCATATCTAATAATACTGAATTTAACTCATGAATAATTACCAAGTGCTTACTTTAGTTATTTCGCTGAGAAATTCATGCAGAACCGTGTTAGTATCCGTATTTTTTTTCATATAATAGTAGAGTTCTTCAGTTGCTGCATGATGGTCTACACCTATATTTTGTGCTAATTGGACTGAGATCAATGATAACAATAATTTCCGTAACACTAATTCCTTTCCGTAGTTTTTGATATCGGCGGATAATTCAGATATAACATTTTTGATATTTGCATCAATAAATCTGTTCTTTGCTTCCCTACTTTTAATTGAGAATTGAACTCCCATACGTCGGTCTTTCATGTGTACCTTTTCCACCAATTCAATAAATCTTTCATTTAATTGTACATCTTGATATAAAACTTCGGATAATAGATCTGTAGCATCTGATTCATTCAA
>Ga0310885_10000070_pt1 | contig 18834 bp, 15 predicted proteins | sample T60D2metaG_FD_203445 | JGI IMG/M metagenome (GOLD analysis project Ga0310885, IMG submission 203445) | Lab incubated soil microbial communities from West Virginia University Organic Research Farm, Morgantown, WV, United States - T60D2 | ecosystem: Environmental > Terrestrial > Soil >...
CATCCGCGATCGCATGGTCGCGATGATGAAGGAGATCAAGGTCGGCGACGTCCGCGACTTCCGCAATTTCATGGGCGCGGTCATCGACAAAAAATCGTTCGACAAGATCAGCGGCTACATCGACGATGGCAAGAAGAACGCGAAGGTCATTCAGGGCGGCGGCTGCAAGGGCGACGAGGGCTACTTCATCGAGCCGACGCTGGTGGAATCGACGGATCCGTCGTATCGATTGTTGTGCGAAGAGATCTTCGGGCCGGTATTGTCCGTGTACGCCTACGACGATGCGAAATGGAGCGAGACGCTCGAGCTCGTCGATCGCACATCGCCCTACGCGTTGACCGGCTCGGTGTTCGCGAAAGATCGCGCGGCGATCGTCGAAGCAATGTCAGCGCTGCGGAACGCCGCCGGCAACTTCTACATCAACGACAAGCCGACCGGCGCGGTCGTCGGGCAGCAGCCGTTTGGTGGGGCGCGCGCGTCCGGCACAAACGACAAGGCTGGATCGAAGATGAATCTGGTGCGCTGGGTCAGCGCGCGGACGGTGAAGGAGACCCTGGTGCCGCCGACGGATTTCAAGTATCCGTTCATGGCCGAAGAGTAGGGTTCCGCGAACCGACACGCCCCGCGCAATAGCGGGCAGTGACGCGACATCCCAGGCAATATCGGGAAGCAAGTCGCCGGCGATCTCAACACGCCCACCCCGAGATTGCTGGCGATTCCCACTTCTTCCCGCCGACAAGAAGAAGACTAAGTAAGACTCGATGGCTGTACAGCCATTACAAATCCGCAAGCAGCTGATTCGGATCAGCACACCCTGGTGCGACCGACAGGTTCGTCAGTGGTCCTAAATAATTAAGAATAAACAGGTTGCGCGGAGAGCTCGGCGGTGGCCCCACCCTTGCTCTAAGGAGGGCATGCGCTCTGAACGCGGCTTCACTTTGATGGAAATGATAGTTGTGGTCGCCTTGATTGCGACGATCGGTGCCATTGCGGTGCCGGCGCTCTCGGAATCGACCAACCGCAATTCCGTTTGGACCGCCTCCGAGCAGATCGGCTCGCAGATCCGCCAGGCGCGCCTCAAGGCGATTACTCGCAACCAGAATTTCCGCGTTGCGTTCGATTGTCCCTCGGTCGGCCAGTACCGGGTTCTCGCCGTCCAGGAAGATCCGGCGATTGACGACGGTCCGGACCGCTGCAACGAAAGCTACGAGTTTGACAGCGGCGTGTTCTCGATGCCGGTGAATGTCAGCTTCGGCGACGTGCCGACACTGCAGGTTAATGGCCGCGGCATTTATTCAGTGCTCGATGTCGGCGAAGTGTTGCCGCTGACCATCACCGTGCAGTACTCCGACACGCATTCGCGCTCATTAACCGTTTCATTGACGGGGCAAATCAGCTTTGAAGACTTCTAACGAACGCGGGTTCACGGTTATCGAGGCTCTGTTCGCGATCGTCATCATGACGATTGCGATGGTGTCGCTGGCCGAGCTGATGGCGATTACGCTGCGCTTGCAGATGCTCGGGCGCAATCAGACAGCCGCCGCTCGGTTGGCGCAGGACAAGATCGACGAGCTGATGAACCAGAACTTCAACACGGCGGCCACCGTCGCGATCGGTGGCAACCTGGAGGCCGACGTGGCGAACCACTTCGACTCCCCTTCGGGGCTTTACAAGCGGCGCTGGGTCGTGTCGGCAGGGCCGGTGGATCCGCCCGTTCCTGCCAACAGCGTCAGGGTTCTGACGATCCGCGTCATTCCGACGGTGAACGATTTACGGACTTCGACGCCTGTGGAAGTCACCACGCTTATCAGGTGCTGGCCATGTGCATAACGCGACTGCGCGACGAAAACGGCTTCACGTTGATGGAACTGCTCGTCGCCTCGACGATTACCGTCGTTGTTCTCGGCAGTGCGGTCGCGATGACCTCACAGATCCAAAACGGCTATCGCCGGCAGCTCGAAGACTCGGCCGCCGAACAAGAGGCGCGGTACGTCCTGGAGTGGATCGGACGCTATGTCCGGGGCGCGGCCAACAATCCAACCGCCGCTCCGACCACAGCGTGTCCAGGGCCGGCAGTCGTGAACGTGAGGCCGATTCAGTTCGATCCGGGCGGCGATGACATCGATAACGACATCCGCCTGATGACCGACGCGAACCCGCCGGATGGCCTGATTGGGGGCCCGGCCGGCGTGTGCGATCAGTCTGGCGAGGACGTGACCATTTCTATCGACAGCGACGCGAACACCATCACGTTTCTCGACAACAACACCGGCGGTGAAATAACGACGCGAACGGATACCGTGATCGAGAACCTCGAGTTCGTGTTCCGCAACTCCACGCACGGCCTTATAGATACGTCGGTGGCGAATGCCGCCGCGAACGTCGTTTACGTCGAGACGCGCATCACCATTCGTAGCCGGACGATCGACCCGGCTTCGGGTGCGCCAGCGACGCGCACGCTCTCCCAGGAAGTCAAGATTCGCAGTCGAGGATAAAGGACCATGAGAACCATCCACGTTGACACACGTTCGGAACGCGGCATCGCGTTGATCGTCGTCCTGCTTCTGATGGTGGTGCTCTCCGGCCTCGCCACTGGCTTCGCCATGAACGGCCGTGTCGAATCGGGCATGGCGCAGAACGAGACCTATTTCACCGGCGCGCGCGCCGCCGCGGAGGCAGGGATCAATCGAGCGACCGCCGCCGTCCGCCTGGAAATCGACACGGATCTTCTCGCCGGTGCGGACGGCGTGGCGGGGAATGCCGACGACGGTGATCTGGGATTCCTGCTGACAGGCGCGCCGCCCTACGAGCTCGATGCTACCGGGCGATACTCGTACACGGTCGAGGTTCTCGACGACGACGACTCGCAGTTGTACAACGGCAATGACCTCAGCGCCGATCAGCTGCTGGCGATGGGCGGCGAAGGCGTCGGCGGTGTGCCTGACCCGGCTCTGGATCACAACAAGCGGCTGATTCTTCGCGCGACCGGTTTTGGTCCGAGCAACACGATGGTGCGTGTTTCTCGCGTGATTCTTACCAAGCTCGACGCAATCCCGAGCAGCATCGTCAATCCGGCAATCCTCGTTGACGGCGACGTCACGGTGGAGGGCAACATCAAGCTCCTCACGGATAAGCCCTGCCCGGCATGTTACGGCAGCATCCATGCGAACGGCGATATGGTTCTCGACGGCAACGCCGCGGTGGTCGAGGGCGACGCCACTGCATCCGGCACCTTTGAAGCCAACAAAAACTTCGAGGCCGAAGGCAAGCAAGGCGGTGGTTATTCCAGCGTCAACGTCCCGGAAGTAACGACGGACGATTACTTAGCCAACGCTAATTACGTCCTCCCGGCCGATGGTTCGGCGCCCAAGAAGGCTGACGGCACCGCCTGCGGCGCCTACTGCAGCGACTGGACGTTCACTGCGAGCGCCTCTGGGATGGGCACGTGGGAGCTCAAAGGCAATTCCGCTCCTGCCGGCAACTTCTACGTGCAGGCCAAGGTCAGCATCTCGGGCAGCCCGAAGGGCCCGGGCAACTCGGCGATCAAAATGACGATCATTGCCGAGGGGTCGATCTCGATTACGGGCAGCCCGAAGTTGTCGCCCTCCAACGTGAACAATCCGGAAATGATCCAGTTCGTCACCGACGGCGATCTGTTCCTGGGCGGCGCCACCGACCTCGACGATCCGACGAAGATTGAAGGACAGATTTTCGTCAGGGAGCAGATCCACACGCACGGCAACCCTGAATTCCAGGGCCGCGTCATCGTGCAGAACGACGCCGACGATTTCGACGACGTCACCGAGAATACATTGGGTGGCACGCCGACCTTCACTTACAACGGCACGCTGCCGGGCTACGTGATACCGGAGACCTTCGAGTACACCTACAACGTTACAGGGTGGATCGAGCAGTAGAGATCAGGGATCAGGGATCAGGGATCAGGGATCAGGGATCAGGGGATCCCTGGTCCCATCGCCTTCACGAAATCTTCCGTAAACAGTGCCGGCATGCCGCCGGTGTGCAGAAACACCACCGTCTCATCGGCGTGGATTTCACCATCGCGAATGTGACGGATCATCGCGGCCGCTGCCTTCGACGTGTAGCAGGGATCGAGCAGCAGCGCTTCTGCGCGGGCGAAGAGCGCGATCGCTTCGAGACCTTCTTTGGTTGGAATGCCGTAACCTTCGCCGATGAAGTTCTGATCGGTCACGAGATCGGAGAGCTCCAGTCGCTCCGGTAGTTTCAGAAGAGCAGCGGCTTCATTCGCAATGCGCTTCGCGCGCTCGATCTTTTCCGGCTCGCCCGCGCTGACCGCGACCCCGTAAGCCTGATACGGCGCTTCGCAGAGCTTCGCTCCGAACGTCAGTCCGGCTTGGGTCCCGCGCGAGCCGCTGGCGTAATACAACCGCGACGGCGTGATCGCCGCATTGGCGAGTTGATCGACGAGCTCCGCGCTGCCGCCGATGTAGCCGCACACGCCGACACCGCTCGAACCGCCCACCGGTATGACGTATGGCACGCGCCCGGCGGCGCGTTCGCCGGCGGCGACTTCCGCAACCACCGCTTCATCCTGTCCGACGGCCAGCATCGGATCGATCGACGGCACCAGCCTGATCGTTGCGCCGTACAGCTTGTCGAGGAGCAGGTTGCCGGCGATCTCGGGATCGTCGTTCGTCGCCGTCAGCACCAGCACGCACCGCATCCCCGCAACGCACGCCGCTGCGGCCGTCATGCGCGCGTGATTCGATTGCACGGCACCGGTCGTGATCAGCGTCGTTGCTCCTTGCGCGCGCGCGTCGGCGACGAGGTATTCGAGCTTGCGCGCCTTGTTGCCGCCAAGTCCGAGCGAGGTCAGATCGTCGCGCTTGATCAGGATGCGTGGGCACGAATCGCCGCCGAGCGCCTGGCGCAGTCGCGTCGCCTCCTGGAGCGGTGTCGGCAGTGTCGCCAACGTCACGCGCGGTCGCGTGGCGAGCGCGGCCTCAACACGCGCAGTGGCCCTGATCGTCACGCCGACAATCCTATCGCGGCCGCGAGCGTCTTCATGTCCTCTGGCATCGGCGACTCGATCACGATCTCGCGTCCGGTGCGAGGCTGGCGAAATGCGAGGCGCCACGCATGCAGCGCCTGTCGTGGAAACTTTGCTGCGGCTTCGTTCGAGCCCGTGACCGGTGCTTTCTTTCCGTACGTCGCATCGCCGACGATCGGCCAGTGCTTCGCCGCTAGGTGCACGCGGATCTGATGCGTGCGGCCGGTGATCAGACGGCATCGCACGAGCGAAAAACCAGTGGCGGCCGAGAGCCGCTCGTATTTCGTCACCGACGGTTGTCCGCCGCGATCGGTCACCGTCACCCGGCGGCGATCCCACGGATCGCGATCGAGCGCCAGATCGATCGTGCCGCGCTGCGGCGGCTTGCCGCTGACGATGGCGAGGTAATCCTTGTCGATGCGGTGGGCGTTCATCGCGCGCTGCAAGGCCGCATGAATCTCGCCGCGCTTCGTGACCAGCACGATGCCCGATGTGTGCTTGTCGAGCCGGCCGAGCAGCGCCGGCTTCGATCCCCCCGGCCACGATCGCGCGAGATCGAGCAGCCCGTTCATCAGAGTTCCCGACGTGTTGCCGAACGACGGGTGCACCACCAGGCCCGCCGGCTTGTTGACCGCGAGCACGTCGTCGTCTTCGTAGAGGATGTCGAGATCGAGCGCCTGGGCCTGTGGCCGCACCCGCTTGGGGATGTCCGCGACGCGCACGCGAAGCTCGTCGCCGGCCTGCACGCGCCACGCCGGCCGCGGCGGCGCCGACCCGTTGATGAGGACATTGCCGGCCTCGATCCATTTCTGGATCCGATTCCGCGACACGCCCTTCTCACGGCGCAGATGCCGCAAAAGGACCAGGTCGACGCGCACTCCGTCGTCACCACGGTCGAGACTGATGGTGCGCCAATCGGAAGTCACAGCCCTTCAGTGTATTTCTTCGCGCCCTCTGAAGAGGACTCCTTCGTGCTCTTCGTGTACAAAAAGAAGGCTCGGACACCCCTGGAAAAATGTCCGAGCCTGAAAACGAGTGACGCGCGCGAGAGAGAGACTGAGCTGACTAGTTAATCGTGGCGTCCGACGGTTCCTGCGACAGGCGCTGCAGGCGCCAGTCCTCGGCGACGATGCCCCACAACACCTGGTCGTGATGCACGCCGTTGTGAAGGAACGAGCGGCGCAGCACGCCTTCCTGCACCGCGCCGATCTTGCGAAGGGCGCCGTTGCCGCGGCCGTTGGCCACCGCCGCGCGCGCCTCGAGGCGATGCACGCCGACCACGTCGACCGCGAAGTCGACGACCATGCGCGCGCCCTCGGCGAAGATTCCCGAGCCCCAGAACTGCGAGCCGATCGCGAAGCCCCATTCGGCGGTCGCGAAGCCCTTCTCGAGCGACCGCACCTGGAAGATGCCGACTGCCGCCGTCATGCCGGCGGGCACGACCGCGAAGCAGACGTAGTTGCCGGCCTGGCGCTCGTTCTGCGCCCACGTGATGAAGCGCTCGAAGCCTTCAACGGTGGTCGGCGGCGGCGAAATGAATCGCGACACCTCTTCGGTGGTCAGCATCGCCAGCAGCGAGGGCGCATCTTCGAGACGCAGCTCGCGGAGCGTGAAGGCGGTGGCTGCCAGCGTGGGCAGACCGGCCTTCCAGTCGCTCGTGGTGACGATCGTTTCGCGGCTGCTGCGCGTCACTAATTCGGTCGTGCGAATCATGGTCGTGGCTCGCTCGTCAAAGTGAATAGTCGTTGTCTTAGGAGTGGGGACCATTACTGCACCCCTCCCGTCGGCGGCGGTATCGTCGGCGGCTCCGTCGGTGGCGGCGGCGTCGGCGGCGGTTCAGTTGGCGGCACCGTCGGCGGCGGGTCGCTCGGCGGCGGCGTGTTCGTGTCACCGGTCGTCGGCGGCGGGTCGCTCGGCGGCGGAGGAGTGTTCTCGTCGCTCGGTGGCGGCGGCGGATCGTCGCCAGGCGGTGGCGGCGGCGGATCTTCCGGAGCCGGCGGAACCGGCGGCGTGGACACCGGCCACTGTGCGTCGAGCGGGAACACCGCGTCCCATAGGCTCGCCGGCAGTTTGCTCACTTCAAGCGTTTCGTCGCCGAAGACGATCTGCTGAACTGCCTGGCCAAGCGCATTGCCCCAGACGATGTTGTCGTCATCGTTGTTGCCCCAGACGATGTTGTCGTCATCGCTGTTGCCCCAGACGATGTTGTCGTCGTCGCTGTTGCCCCAGACGATGTTGTCGTCGTCGCTGTTGCCCCACACGATGTTGTCGATGCCTTCGGCGTTGCCCCACACGATGTTGTCGTCGTCGGTGTTACCCCAGACGATGTTGTCGCAGTTTTCGCCGCCGCAATCGTTGCCCCAGACGATGTTGTCGTCATCGTTGTTGCCCCAGACGATGTTGTCGTCATCGCCGTTGCCCCAGACGATGTTGTCGTCGTCGCCGTTGCCCCAGACGATGTTGTCGTCATCGGTGTTGCCCCAGACGATGTTGTCGTCACCGTCTTCGCCCCACACGATGTTGTTGCCCCAGACGATGCCCTCGCACGACGCGTCGAGGCAGTTTTCGCCCCACACGATGTTGGTGCCGGAGGGGTGTGAACCCCACACGATTTGCGAACCCCAGGCCGTTCCGCCGGGTGTCAGGACGCCGCCGCGAACGCGCTTGTTGCCCCAGAAAATCTGTCTGCTCCATCCGTGCATCGACGGATAAGCGCTGCCCAACTGCCTGTTGTGGAAGTACTCGGCGAGTTGGACCGCGCCGCGGGCGTTCAGGAAGCCGGCGCCCTGCGTCAACGCGTCATAGCCCGGATACTCCTGCGACGTGAACTGGAGGATCCCCTTGACCAGATTCGGCGTGAGGTCCGGATTCGCCTGCATCATCAACGCGACGGTGCCCGATACCACCGGCGCCGCCATGCTGGTGCCGCTCAACGCGATGTACGGCGTGTAGCCGGGGTCGAGCAGGCCGCCGAGGAGGAAGTTCGCCTTGGTCGTGTAGAACGCGCTCAGCGGATCCGCCATCGAGATCGTGCCGAAGCCCGGAGCGACGAGGTCCGGCTTCGCCGCGTAGTCATACATCGTCGGACCGCGCGAGCTGAACGCGGCCATCGTGTCGTCCTGGCGGGCCACGGTGCCGTTCGTGCTCGAGGCGCCGACCGTGATCACCCAAGGCGCGTTGCCCGGCGATCCAATCGCGCCGTACTGCGGCTGGCCGTTTGCGCCTTTGCCGAGGTTGCCGGCCGCGGCGACGACGACGATGCCTGCATCGACGGCGTGCTTCGCCGCGAGCGTCAACGGGTCAGTGGTGTAGGACTCGCTAACCCCTGCGCCGAGCGAGAGGTTGATGACGCGGATATTCAACGCGTTCTTGTTCGCCACCGCGTAGTCGATGGCCGCGATGATCGAGCTGATCGTGCCGTGACCCTGCGCATCGAGCGCCTTCAACGCGATGATGTTAGCGCCCGGAGCGATCGCGTTGCGCGTGCCGTTCATGTCGAACCCGTTGCCGGCGACGATGCCGGCGACGTGCGTGCCGTGGCCCCAATCGTCGTAGGGCTGCGTGTAGCCGTTGACGAAATCGACGAAGTGGGACACCCGCTGTCCCTGGCCATTCGCGACGGTCAGGTCGTCGTGCCAGCCGGTGATACCCGAGTCCACAACCGCGACGCCAACGCCGGCGCCGTTGTAGCCCATCAATTCCTGCACCGCGCGCGCGCCGACGGTCACGGCGGTGCGCCCGACGAAGCCTTCGGCGGGCCGATCGAGGTGGATCTTCTTGACGCGGGGATCGCTGGCAAGAGACTTCAGCTTGCGGTTCGAAACTTTGGCAACGAGTGCCTTGAGGATCCCGAGACGGCGTCCGGGTTTGCCGCCGTGGCTCTTCACGATGTTGACCGCGTCGCGGTCGTCGTTGAACTCGATGATGACGTTCGATTCGTTGCTCAACGCGTCTTCGACGGCGTCGTTCAACTGCAGGTCGAGCTTGGCGTGACGACGCGCGAGGCGCGCCGCTTCAACTTGCTCTTTCGCCGTTAAGGCCTTCACCACTTTGCCGACGGTCGGGGGACCGCTCGCTTCAGCGGGCGCGGCCGGCAGGAGCCCGATGGCGAGCAGTGCTGTTAGAACAGCACGCCCCCACACGGCTTTTCCCGCGGCACGGTACCGGAGGGCAGACACTCTCATGCCGAGCTCTAGAGCAATAGGTGGGCCATGTGGCCGGCTGAAGAATTAAGAGTCATTGAAAGTCATTTTGATTCTCACAAATTCCTGTTTTTATATGCGTCTAATCAAGACGTTGAGCACAGATGCTTGACTAGCCTGCGACGTCATTAAGGATCGTTTCGAGACACAATGAAGCAGGGCAAATTGCATTGGCTCATATAAACATCTATTCAGCAATTACTTAGAAAGATTGTGTCGTTTCAATACACGAATGCTGAAACTGCACATGCAAGACTGTGAAAAACGGGGCAAAAAGAAGGCCCGGACACCCCTGGAAATGTCCGGGCCTTGAACGAACGAGTGACGAGACAGAGTCTTAGTGCGTGACGGCCGGCAGCTGCGCGACGCGCTGGAGGCGCCAGTCGTCAGCCAGAATTCCCCACAGCACCTGGTCGTGATGCTGGCCGTTGCGGAGGAACGAGCGGCGCAGCAGGCCTTCCTGCACCGCGCCGATTTTGCGGAGCGCGCCGTTGCCGCGCCCGTTGGCCACCGCGGCGCGCGCTTCGAGGCGCTGCGCACCGATGACGTCGAACGCGAAGTCGAGGACCAGCCGCGCGCCTTCCGCGAAGATTCCAGTGCCCCAGAACTGCGAGCCCATCGCGAATCCCCATTCGGCGGTTCGGAACCCGTGCTCGAGCGAGCGCACCTGGAAGATGCCGATCGCCGTGGTCATTCCGTTCGGCACGATCGCGAAGCACACGTAGCTGCCGGCGCTGCGCTCACGATGCGTCCATGCGATGAAGCGCTCGAAGCCTTCGACCGTCGTCGGCGGCGGCGAGATGAATCGCGACACCTCTTCGGTCGTCAGCATCGCGAGCAGCGAGGGCGCGTCTTCCGTGCGCAGCTCGCGGAGCGTGAAGGTGGTCCCGGCCATCACCGGCAGGGCCGTCTTCCAGTTCGTCGTCGCAACCGTCGTTTGCGTGGTGTTCATCGCAGTGGCTCGCGCGTCGTTGGTTCGTGAGGTGGCGATCATTGCGCACCTCCACCTGACGTCGTTGGCGTGATGACGATGGGCTCCACTTCGAAGAGATCGTCGAACAAGTCGGGGTTGAACGACTCGACTTCAGCGGTGTCGTCGCCGAAGAACGCGTCGTCGTCGGCGGCGCTGCCCCACGAGATGTCTTCGTCTCCGGCGCTGTTGCCCCACACGATGTTGTCGACCGCGTCGGTGTTACCCCACACGATGTTGTCGAGACCCTCGGCGTTGCCCCACACGATGTTGTCGTCGGCGCTGTTGCCCCAGACGATGTTGTCGCAGTCGGCGCCGCCGCAGTCGTTGCCCCACACGATGTTGTCTTCGGCGAGGTTGCCCCAGACGATGTTGTCATCGGTGCCGTTGCCCCAGACGATGTTGTCGTCGTTGCTGTTGCCCCACACGATGTTGTCGCCATCGGTGTTGCCCCAGACGATGTTGTCGCTGTCGTCGGATTCACCCCAAACGATGTTGTTGCCCCAGACGATGTTGTCGCAGCTGGCGGTGTCGCAGTTCTCGCCCCAGACAATGTTCTGTCCCTGCGGCGTGTGCATTTCGCCCCACACGATGTTGAGGCCCCACGCGGTGCCGCCCGGCGTGAGCACGCCACCCTTGACGCGGCGGTTGCCCCACAGGATGTGCTTGCTCCAGGCGTGCATGTTCGGATAGTGGTCGCCCTTCTCCGCAACAGCGAAGTAGCGCGCGAGCCGAACCGCGCCGAGTGTGTTGAGGAAGCCCGCGCCCTGCGCGAGATAACTGACGTCCCTCTTTTCCTCAGCGGTGAACTGCAGAATCGCCTTCACCATGTTCGGCGTCAGGTTCGGATTGGCCTCGAGCATCAGGGCCACCGTTCCCGCGACGACCGGCGTGGCCATGCTGGTGCCGCTCAGCGTGAGGTACGGCTGAAACAACAGGCCCCAGCGCTTGCCGGGAACGAGGAACTGAGCCTTGGTCAGGTAGAAGAGGCTGTTCTGGGCCGCGAGCGACACGGTGCCCGTGCCGGGCGCAACGAGGTCCGGTTTCGCGGCGAAGTCGATCATCGTCGGACCGCGCGAGCTGTAGCCGGCCATCTTGTCGTCACGGCGATCGACCGTGCCTTCCGTGCTCGAGGCGCCGACGGTCAGCACCCAGGGGGCGTTGCCGGGTGCGGCGATCGCGCCGTACTGCGTCTGGCCGTTCAGGGCCTTGCCGTAGTTGCCGGCGGCGGCGACGACGACGATGCCGGCATCGACGGCGTGCTTGGCCGCGAGGGTCAGCGGGTCGGTGTTGTAGCTCTCGAGGACGCCCGCGCCGAGCGACATGTTGACGACGCGGATGTTGTACTGGACGCGGTTGGTCACGACCCAGTCGAGCGCCGCGATGATCTGGCTGATGCGGCCCTTGCCTTCGCCGTCGAGCGCCTTCAGCGCGATGATGTTCGCCTTCGGGGCGATACCGCCGCGCTCGCCGTAGGAGTCGTAGCCCGAGCCGGCGATGATGCCGGCGACGTGCGTGCCGTGGCCCCAGTCGTCGTACTTCGTGGTTCCGTTGTTCACGAAGTCGACGAACTTGGTGACGCGCTGGCCGGTCTTGCTGGTGGCGCTGGCGCCGAGGTCGTCGTGATTCGCGGTGATGCCGGAGTCGATGACCGCGACGCCGATGCCCGCGCCGGTGTAACCGTACTGGAGCCGCGCCGAGAGTGCGCCGACCGTAGCGGCCGTACGCGCCATTTCACCGCTGACGCCGCGATCGATGTGGACGCGCTTGACGTGCGAGTCGTCCGCGAGGCGGCGGAGCAGTGCGTTGGGAATACGGCCTGAAAAAGCATTGACGATTTTCAGACGTCGGCCAGCACGGCCACCAGCGCCGTTGATACGATCGGCCCCGTCGCTATCCTTGCCGTCGTCGAACTCAACGATGACGTCGGAGTCGCCGGTGCCATCGGCGAGCTCGTTCAACGCGCGATCGAGCTTCTGATGCTGCTGTTTCTTATTGGACGCTTTGCCGTTGCCCGGCCCCGCAGTTACAGGGGCCGAGACAGCGGCGAACGTGGCGATGAAGAACGCGATCAGGGCATACCGGCCCCACACCGCTTTCTTCCGAAACTTAACAACTGACGGTTTCATATGCCCAAGCCTAGAGCAATACTAAGGCCAAAAGGCATTACGATACCTTTAATGTCCTATATAGTACCTTTGATGCACGGAATGGGACTTGTTCTCTATCGATTTTAGTGTCATATCAAAGCCGTTCACAACATGACATTGACGGCCTGATGTTCCAATCAAGCGCATGCATCAAAGTAAATGGCAGCGCTTGATTCGACTAAACTGTTTAGATTCAGTAGTTAGCGTCAAACTGTTCCGTTTTGATTCTTGATCATGAGAAACGGAACAGTTTGAACACCGTTCAACTACTTGAAAGCGATGAGTTCAATGTCAAAAACGAGCATTCCACGCGGCGGGCGCTCGCCTTTGTAGGCGAGTCTTTCCGGGATCCAGAACCGCATTTTCTCGCCGACGGTCATCAGCTGCACGCCTTCGGTCCATCCGGCGATCACACCGTCCAGGGGGAAACTAATCGGCTGGCCCTTGTCGACTGAGGTGTCGAACATCTTTCCGTCGGTCGTCCAGCCGGTGTAGTGCACTGTCACGGCACTTCGCTCGGTCGGGTGCGCGGTGCCTTTACCCTCGCGCAGCGATTTGTAGGCCAGGCCCGAAGCAGTGCGCTTGGCGTCCTTCGGCGGCGCGGCCACATCCGCGGGCGGCGTGCTCGGCGGCGGGTTGGCGTCGAGCAACTCGATATCGAACACCAGCATCCCAGCCGGGCGATTGGCCGTGCCGTTATAGGCAATCTCCTGCGGAATCCAGAAACGGCGCTTTTCGCCCACGACCATCATCTGCACGCCTTCGCCCCAGCCTTTGATCACGCGATCGACCGGGAACGAGCTCGGAAAAGGCCGCGAGAACGAGCTGTCGAACATTTTTCCGTCCGTGGTCCAGCCGGTGTAGTTGACGGTGACGAGGTCGGTGGGGCCGGGCTTGACCTTGCCGGTGCCTGGCTGCAACACGATCGACGCGAGCCCAGACGCGGTCTTCGCCGCGTCGGCGGGCGGCTTCGCGACATTCTCCGGCGGTGGGATCGGAGTGAAGGCCGGCGGTTTCTGTTGTGCGTAGGTGGCGGCGCCAAGCACGAGCATCAGGACCAGAGCAGAGACGGATTTCATCATCTGCCTATTATCCTTGCCTCGCTCCGCTCGGCGCTAGCGCAGCGGCTAGCGGCAGGTGTCGAGGCCGCGGTCGGCGACCGAGCCGTCGATCGCGAGGAACTCCCAGTCGACTTGCGCGGGCCTGAGGGTGAAGCGCACCACGCCGAACTTCATGATCCGCTCTTCGGAATTCGGCGCGGCGCGCACGAAGTTGTAGAGCTCGGCGCCGCCGGTGCCCGCGGTGAACTGGCGAATGCCGTTGACCGGATCGGCGGCGCCGTCGGCGGTCTGCCGCGCGAAGCGCTCATACAGGTGATCGTGACCGTTCAGGATCACCTCGACACGGCTCGCCTCGAGCAACGCCCACATGTCGCGCATGAATGTGTTATTGCCGTTCGGCCCTGACGTGAACAGCGGGTGATGCCACACCGCCATCGTGCACGGCGTGCGCTGCCGTTCCAATTCGGCGCGCGCGAATTCCCACTGTGGAGATCCACGCGTGGCGGCGATGTTCGAGTTCAGCATCAGGATCAACCAGTCGCCCGACCTGAACGAGTAGTAGCCGCGTCCCGCCGGTCCCGCTGCGTCTTCGAAGTACGCGAAGTACGGCGCGGCGCCAGCGCTTTCGTACTCGTGGTTGCCTGGGACCGGGTGCCATCGCGATCGAAACTGGCCCCAGAAAGGATTGAAGCAGTCGCGGAAGTTCGCGGCCGATCCCTGCAGATACGCGAGGTCGCCGGCAAGGATGACGTCGCCCTCGAGGCCCGCGACCAGCCGCGCGGTCTGGGCGACTTCAGGGCGTCCGCACATGCCGATGTCACCGGCGCCGAGCATGGTGACCGTCAGCCCGGTCGATCCACCACCGCCGCCCCCACCACCGCCCCCCCCACCGCCGCTGGGACCGGAGGGCGAGCTCGAACACGCCGCGATGCCGGACAGAATAATGGACAGAGCCGCGGCGGCGTGACCCGCTCGAGTGATTCGCATCAGCCTTTGCCCAGCTTAACTATACGTGGTACCGTTTCGCCACTCTTCGATGCCGACCGCGACCGTCAAAGGCAGCAAGGCCGATCGTTTGCTCCTGTCGCCGCAGGAAGCACTCATCGCCGGAGGTCCGGCCGAAGAGCTCGAGCGGCGCATCCAGGATGTCTTCAAGGCCGGCTACGAGCACGTCGTGATCGATCTGCGCGGGGTGCCGACCGCCGACAGCGCCGGCATCCGCGCGCTGGTGCGGGGGCACACCTCGGCGCAGCGGTTGAATCGCCGCTTCACGCTCGTCTCACCGAATCCGAGGGTGATGGAGCTGCTCGAGCTGTCGTTGCTGACGCGCGTGCTCGAAGTGGTCGACACGCTGGTCGAGGCGAAGACCAAAACGATTGCGTGGGATCGCGTATGGGCGGGCATCGCCGTCGCGATCGTCGGCGCCGGGCTCGTCGGCGTCGGCGTCAAATGGCCGGGACTCGGGCTGACGGAAAGCGCCTCCAACGCGATTCCCGGCGTCACCGATTCCACATCGACCGGCCTCGTGCTGTCGAATCCGTTGTTCGAGCTCGCGAAGCTCATCGCCTCGGCGGTGATCGGCATGCTCGTGACGGTCGTCCATCGCCAGTACCGTCACGAACGCAGCGCCAATCCCGCGCTCGATCAGGCGCAGGTGCTGCTCTGCATCTCCGGCGCGATCATGATGATCATCATCGGCAACTCGGTGGCGCGCGCCTTCGGCATCGCCGGCGCCGCCAGCATCATCCGCTTCCGCACACCGGTCGAAGACGCGCGTGACATCACGATCCTCTTCATCCTGATGGGCCTCGGCATGGCTGCCGGCTTGGGCGCGCTGGCCGTCGCCGGCCTCGGCACGCTGTTCCTCTGCGCGATGATCCCGATCCTCAACGTGTTCAGCTCCGAGCGGCCGCGGCAGATGATGGTCGAGATCATCGCCGAAGAGCGCGAGTTCCCGATGGCGCACGTCCATCACGTGTTCGCGGTCAACGCCATCCTCTTCGAGCCGCGCGAAGTTTCGCAGGGCGATGAAGCCACCGCCAAGTATCTGACGACGCTCAAGCCCACCGACTCGCTCGAGGATCTGAGCTTGCAATTGATGGGCGACGGCAAGAAGGGCATCAAGAATGTCTCCTGGTCGCCGCCCAAGCGTGGTTAAGAAGACAAGCCGACAGAGCTCGGCAAAAGCAACAGAGCGCCTTGTTCTCGATCCGGCCGAACGCAAAGCGGCGCTGCTTGGCGTCATCGGAGCGGCCAAGCGGCGGCTGATCCTCTCGCTCTTCCGGTGCGACGATTTTTCAATCCTCGATGCGCTGGCGGCGGCGCTCGAGCGCGGCTGCGAAGTCGAAGCCGTGCTCACCAAGCGCGCCAAGGGCGGCAAGAAACGCCTGAAGAAACTGTGGGGCGCGCTCGAGGAAATGGGCGCGGTCGTCACGCGCTACGCCGATCCCGTCGTCAAGTACCACGCGAAGTATTTGGTGGCAGACGACTCGACCGCGATCATCACGACGCTCAATCCGACGCGCAAGTGTTTCACGCGCACGTGGGATGTCGTGTTGATCACGCAGGATTCGTCGGTCGTGAAAGGCTTGCTGACGCTCTACAAGGCGGATGCGGCGGGCGTGCCGTTGCCGTCCCGCCGTCCGCTGGGGCGGCGGCTGATCGTCGGGCCGGAGCGATCGCGCCCGGAAATTCGCGCGCTGATCGCGAGCGCGAAGCACAGCATCCGGATCCTCGATCACAAGCTGTCGGATCCGGACGTCGTCGGGTTGCTGCGCGAACGCAGGGCCGAAGGCATCACCGTTTCGGTGCTCGGCAAGCAGCCCATGGGCGGCGTCCTCCCGCATGGCAAGATGATGATCATCGACGAGGCCCGTGCAGTTCTGGGCAGCACCGCGCTATCGACGTTGAGCCTCGACTTCCGGCGCGAGGTATCGGTGGTGATCCATGAGCCGGCACTGGTCAAACAGCTGAATATGTCGTATCAACAGTTGAGCGCGAAGGCCGGCGCCGCGGCCACGCACTTGCCGGGAGACCGAATCGCATGAAGCGACCCTTAATCGTGGCGATCCTGATCGCGATCGCCGCCGTGCCCGCTGCCGCGCAGAACAAAGGCAAACGCGGTTTCGTCTGGGACGATCGCCCGACGATCGTGTTCGGCGAGGACGTCAATATCGCGGTCACCGGACGGGCGCTGGTCGAGTGGCGCTGGTTCGATCCCGACATCGGCGAGGAGTTGTTCGCGCTGCGTGCCGCCCGTCTTGGCCTCAAGGGCGATCTGACGCGGCACCTCGACTGGGAAATCGAGCGCGAGATCGGCGTCGGCGACCTCGAAGAAGAGGACGACAGCCGCATCGAGTTCGGCGAATGGAAGGACGTTTTCGTGCGCTGGAGAACCTTCGACGCGGCGCGCGTCAAGGCCGGCCGCTTCAAGATTCCGTTTGGGCTGGAGCAGAACACCGGCGTCAGCGAGCTCGACTTCGCGTATCGCGCGCTCGGATCGCGGACCATCGCGCCCGGACGCGACACCGGCGTGATGGTGAGCGGAGAGCTCGGCAGGTTCGGTTACGAAGCCGGCGTCTTTGACGACGACGGCGACAACGCCGTGTCGAGTGAGATCCAGTTTGTCCAGGAAGGCCAGGATCTCGAAAACGTCGGACCGTCATTTGCCGTGCGCGTCACCGGCGATCTGTTCCGCGCGCTGCCGTTCACCGGCCGGCTGCGCAGCGCCAACGTCGGCATCGCCTACACCAACTCGGATGTGCCGGAAGGGTTGAACAGCCTCCGCGGCGAAAGCTTCTGGGGCACGGAAGATTTCTTCGAGCGCGTCTACGTCAAGGGCCGCCGGCAGCGGTACGGCGCGCAGTTCGACTGGTCGCCGGGGCCGACGTCGCTCAGGGCCGAGTGGATGCAATCGCGCGAGGAGCGCAACGAGCAGAGCAACCGTAACGAGGATCTGTCGGATTTCATCGCCAACGCGTGGTACGTCGCGGGCACGTGGCTCGTCACCGGTGAGGACAAGGACGACGACGTCAATGCCAGGCGTCCGTTGTTGAAGGGCGGTCCCGGCGCGATCGAGCTGGCGGTTCGATACGAGCGGCTGGGTTTCGAAAGCGCGAGCACGCAAGGCACACCTTTTACGAACCCGCGCGCGGATTACCTCCTGCCCAACAGCGACAGCGTCGTCACGTTCGGGGTGAACTGGATCACGAGCCGCTGGACGCGCGTGATCGTCAACGCAATTCACGAAGACTTCGAAGATGCGACGCGCACGCCTGTGCCTGGCACCTCCTCGTTCTGGTCGGGCCTGGTTCGACTCAATATTGTGTTTTGATTAAGGAATGAACGTGAGGCATCTCATCCGCGGCGGCGTGCTCCTTGTCCTCTTCGCCCTCGGGCTGAGCAGTCCGATCTTTGCTCAGACCTCGGACGACTTCTTCAATCCTGAAGTCCTGCAGCGCGTCGATATCTGGCTGAACGAGACCGACTGGTCGAAGCTCAAGGCGGCCTTCCAGGAGAACACCTATTATCCGGCCGACGTGACGTGGAACGGGACCACGGTCTACAACGTCGGCATCCGGTCCCGCGGCCTCGGCTCGCGCAGCAGCACGAAGCCCGGCCTGCGCGTTGATTTCGATCGCTACAACAGCGGCCAGCAGTTTCTCGGACTGAAGTCGTTCGTGCTGGACAACCTGACGCAGGACAAGACCGGCATCAAGGAAACGGCGACGATGCGGTTCTACACGCGCCTGGGTATTCCCGCGCCGCGCGAGACACACACGCGCCTGTATATCAACGGCAGGTACTCGGGCCTGTACGGGCTGGTCGAATCCGTTGACAAGACCATGATGGGTCGCGTGTTCGGCAGCATTGGTGACGATGTGCAGAACGACGGCTACCTGTTCGAGTACAACTACGTGCTCGGCAGTCCGTGGCGCTTCACTTACGAGGGCTCGGCGCTCCCTCCCTATAAGGCACGCTTCGACATCAAGACCAACGAGAGCCACGCCGAGTCCACGATCTGGGGACCGATCGAGGAGCTGGTGCGGCGGGTCAACGAAACGAGCTCCGGCGGCATCGAGCAGGCGATCGCAGACCGGCTGGATCTGCCAGCGTTCGTCCGCTACATCTCCGCGCAGAACTTCGTGGCCGACTTCGACGGCTTCACCGGCTACGACGGCATGAACAACTTCTACATGTACCGCAAGGAAGAGAGCTCGCAGCACGTCCTGATCGCCTGGGACGAGGACAACGCCTTCCTCCAGGCCGATTACCCGATCCTGATGCGCATCGACGAGAACGTGCTCACGAACAAGCTGCTGTCGCTCGGCTCGTACCGGACGCAGTACTTCAACGTGATGCTCGAATCGGCGGACTCGGCCACGGGTTGGTTGCGCCAGGAGATGCAGCGCCAGTTCGA
>Ga0310885_10000092_pt1 | contig 17659 bp, 19 predicted proteins | sample T60D2metaG_FD_203445 | JGI IMG/M metagenome (GOLD analysis project Ga0310885, IMG submission 203445) | Lab incubated soil microbial communities from West Virginia University Organic Research Farm, Morgantown, WV, United States - T60D2 | ecosystem: Environmental > Terrestrial > Soil >...
CGGCGAGATCACCGTGGATGGAAAACGCATCCGCGCGGTGATGCAGGCGAACAAGGCGGCCTTTCTATACGTGCTCGATCGAACGAACGGCCGTCCAGTGTGGCCGATCGAAGAGCGGCCCGTGCCCCAGTCGACGGTGCCGGGTGAACATTCGTCGCCCACGCAGCCGTTTCCGACAAAGCCACCGGCCTTCGATCTTCAAGGCATCAGCGACAACGATCTGATCGACTACACACCGGCGCTGAAGCAGCGCGCGCGAACCATTGCGAATCAATACGTGATGGGGCCGGTCTTCTCGCCACCCTCGGTCCCCAGCGATCAGACCGGCGGCAAGAAAGGCACGCTTGTGCAGCCTGGCGCGTGGGGATCGGCCAACTGGAACACCGGGGCGTTCGATCCGGACACCGGCTACTACTACGCCATCTCGCAAACACTGGGCCCGGCAAATCGTACGGCGCGGAAGCAGACGGGAGATCCGCGCTCCACGATGGAGTACGCCGACTTCGAGCCGGTTCTTGGACCGACCGATCAACCAGCGTCCCAGTCGCCGCCGTCGACGGTCGACGCCATCAGCATCGACGGCCTGCCGATTATCAAAGGTCCCTACGGTCGAATCACGGCGATCGATCTCAATCGCGGCGTCCATGTCTGGACGCGGCCCAACGGCGACGGGCCACGATTTCATCCGCTGTTGAAGGATCTCAACCTGCCGCCGCTCGGCTATCCGAACCGACCTGCGCCGCTCCTCACGAAGACGATGCTGTTTCTCGGTGAAGGCAGCGACGCCATCAGCGGAACCGCAGGAGCCGATTGGACGTGGGGCACGAAGTTCCGCGCCTATGACAAGGCGACTGGCAGCGTGATCTGGGAGATGGATTTACCGTCCGGAACGACCGCCGGACCGATGACCTACGCGGTCAATGGCAAGCAGTACATCGTGGTGGCCGTCGGGGCGCGAAATCATCCATCCGAGTACGTCGCGCTGTCGCTGCCCTGACTATTCTTTATACAGTGCCGCGCCGGCAAGGCTCGACGCGAGAGCGGATAAGAGGTACAGCGCCGAGCTCTTCACGTACGACTCGAGCGTGTGCAGGCCAATGGCCATCAAGATCAGCACCGCGATCGCGAATGATGACCACAGCAAGACGCCACTGATGATCGCGGTTCTCGGACCCGGGCCAAACCGAGGTCGGACCGCCGCGTAGGTGAAGACAAGCAGGAACCCCCAAATGAAGTCAGCAGCGGCGAAGACCCAGATCCAGGACTGTGCCGCCGACTCACCCACATTAAGGCGCGCCAGCATCGCGGCAAACTCGGCCGCCATCAGATACGAAGTGATGACGAAATCGAATGCGTTCGCGACAAGACCGGCAACGAACCCGCCCAGGAGTACTCGTTGTACGTTAATCCCAGACATCCTATCGCGCACGATCTTCGAGCTTGGCGATGATCGCGGCGACCAGCGTCGCGGCGTTTTCACTGGCCATCGTGATGAACTGCTGGTAGCTGGTCTCAGCTTGCCCGTCGGCGCGGTCTGTGATGCTCCTGACCACGAGACACGACACGCCGAACTGGCGGCACGCCTGGACGACGGCGGCTCCTTCCATTTCGACGGCGGTGGCACCAAGAGTGTCGCGGAGCATTCGCTGATGAGCGGCGTCCGCCAGGAATACATCACCCGTCACAATCACGCCTTCGACGATCCGTGGCTTCCGGTCCTCGCCACCAGGCATCCGAACCGGCGGCAACGACAAGCCTTGCACTGATTGTCTCGCCGCCGTCAGCAGAGCCACGGGCGCTGGAACCAGGAGGGGATCGAGATCGCCGGTCAACGGGTTTCGCATCCCACGCCGCCGGATGCCGTCTGACGTCTGAAGTCCTACATCGTGCTGTGCGATGGTGCTACCGATCACGACATCCCCGGGGTACAAACTTGGATCGATGGCTCCCGCCGTTCCTGAAAAAAGGATGGCTGACGGATTGAACTCGCGGATCAGGAGCGTGGTGACGATGGCGGCACTGACCTTGCCGATACCCGAGCGGCCAACGACGACCCTTCGACCATTCAGGTTGCCGACGCGGAACACGTACCCGCGAACGGCAACTTCACGGCTGTCCTGGAGTTGCCGTTCGATTGGAGCGATCTCTGTGGCGATGCCCAGAACGCCCACGACGGACTGCGCGAGCGCCACCGTCGGAAAGACAAGCAGCAGAATCGCGAGCGTGATTGTGCGAATCCCAGAGTGATCACTCATGTGGCACCCCTCATTCGATCGGAGCCGCGTGCACCAGCGACGACCCGGCAGATGTTACACCTGCCTATAAAAACGTGTAGGCTATTCGCCTCAGCATGAAGGGCTACCACGACATCGTCGGCGACGGAGGGTCCAGGATCCTCGAGCAGGTCGCCGAAAAGCAGACCCGCATCACCGATGGGCTCGCCGGCGTGCGACATCTCGTGGCCGTGGGCTCCGGCAAAGGCGGCGTCGGCAAGAGCACGTTGACGCTGCATCTCGCGGGCGCGCTGCGCGCGCGGGGGCTTCGGATTGCGATCCTCGACGCCGACTTCAACGGCCCCTCGCAGGCGCGCATGGCCGGTGTCCAGGACGCAGTAGTGGTTCCGGGCAGCCACAAAATGGCGCTCCCGCGGAGCGTCAACGGGATCTCGGTTTTCTCGATGGGCTCGCTGATCCCGGAGTCGAAAGCACTCGAGTTCGAGAGCACGGCGCATGGCGATTCGCACACCTGGCGCGCCACGAAGGAGTTCGCCCTCCTTGGCGAAATCCTCGGATCCTGCGAGTGGGGCGAGCTCGATCTCTTGCTGTTCGATCTGCCGCCAGGCGCCGATCGAACCGTGCAGTACGCTGATTTTCTCGGGCCGCGGACGTCGTTCGTGCTCGTCACGATCCCTTCGGAGGTGTCACGGGGCGTGGTCGCGCGATCGGTGGCGGCGCTGTCGAAGGGGCCCAATCGCGTGCTCGGTTACGTCGAGAACATGAGCGGCTACTACTGTCGCGACTGCGACGCGATCAAGCCGCTCTTCGCTGCATCGGAATCGTCGCGCCTTGACATCCCCTGCCTCGGGACCGTCCCTTTCGATCCCGAGCTGGCGCGGCACTGCGATACCGGCATCCCTCTCGCGAACTTGCCCGAAACACCTGTTGCTCGCGCGCTGGATCACGTGGCGCAGCAACTACTGGACAGCCTCGAATCAACGTCCGCCTCCGCTCCTGCGCCGCAGGAGCTACGGCGGGACAGGGAGCCTTCTCGATGAAGTTTCTGTGCGTCCCTTGCGACAGCCCGATGAAGTTGCAGACCGTGGTTCCTCCCGACCGCGGATCGCTCTCGGTCGTTTACTCGTGTCCTGAGTGCGGCTACGAGATCGCGATGCTGACCAACGCGTACGAAACACAAGTGGTCCAGTCGCTCGGCGTGCGGATCGGCCCGGCGACCGATGGCGCGGCGGCCACGGCGTCGGGTGGCAAGTGTCCGTTTCCCGGAATGGTCCCGTCCAGTGAGGGCACAGGCGAGCATCGCGCCGACGAACCGGCGCCCGTGCGCTGGACCGCCGCCGCGGAAGCCAGGCTCACAAACATTCCCGAGTTCGTCCGCCCCATGGCAAAGACCGGCATCGAGAAATTCGCCCGCGACCGGGGCGCACTCGAAGTCGACGAGAAGATCCTCGACGCGGCCAAAGACTTCTTCGGCATGTGAGTCGTCGCCCATGAACATGCCGCAAATGGACGCGAGTACCTTCGCGCGGCCGTACGTCGTCTCGTGGAACCTCACCTACCGCTGCAACCTCGCCTGCGAGCATTGCTATCTCGACGCCGGCGGCACGCCTCAGGTCGGCACGGAGAACTTTGCCGATCGCAGCGAGCTCGGCACCGAGGAATGCTTCAGGGTCATCGACGAAATTGCTGCGTTCGCGCCCGAGTGCATCACGATCCTGACCGGCGGCGAGCCGCTCTTGCGACGCGACATCCTCGAGATCGTCAAGCGCGCGTCGGAGCGTGGACTGTGGGTCGTCGTCGGCACCAACGGCGTGAGGATCACCGAGAACGTGGCGACGCGCCTCAAAGAAGCCGGAGCGCGGGGCCTCTCGCTCTCGCTCGATGCGCTCGATCCCGATCGCCACGACGGCTTCAGGAAAGTGCGCGGGGCCTGGCGAAACACCGTAGAGGGGGCGGCGATCCTCAACAGGACCGGGCTCCCCTTCATCGTGCAGACGACCGCCGGATCGCATAATCTCGGCGAGCTCGACGCGATCGCCGACTTCGCGTACGAGCGCCTGGCAGCCAAGGTCTGGAACCTCTACTTCCTGGTGCCCACAGGACGCGGGCAGTTCGTGTCGGACATCACCCCGGCGCAGTACGACGAGGTTCTCGCATCGCTCTACCGGATCCAGGGAAAGTACAACCGCCGGATGCTCGTGAACGCCAAGTGCGCTCCGCACTACATCAAGACGGTTCTCGAGAATGGCGGCTCCCAGATCAGGACCTACTCCGGAGGCGCCGGCGGGTGCCCGGCGGGCACGCACTACATGGGGATACGGCCCAACGGCGACGTGACGCCTTGCCCATACCTCCCGGTCTTCGCGGGATCCCTTCGCAACGCGAGTCTCGCGGACCTCTGGACGTCCTCGGAGTTATTCACCGGCATCCGCCAACGCACCTCGCTCGGCGGTCGCTGCGGCGAGTGTGAGATGAACGGCCACTGCGGCGGTTGCCGCGCGCGAGCCTTCGGGATGACGGGGGATCTGATGTCCGAGGATCCGCTCTGCACGCACACGCCAGGGACATTCGCCGGGGCCCCGCTTCTCGCCATCAGCGGACGCGCGTCCGTCGCGGGGACGATCGGGACGACAACGATCGAATACGGCGCCGAACCGCCGAAGACCGTCGTCTGGGACGATGATGCCGCCGAGCGCATGAAGAAGATCCCCGCGTTCGTCCGGGGCATGGTCGTCGGAGCCGTCGAAGAATCCTGCCGCAAGGCCGGCCTCGACCGCGTGACCATCGAAGAGCTCGAGCGCATCCGTGCGCGGATGCCCACCCCAAAAATGTTCAGCTAGCAGAGGCTCAACAGCACGGGCCTGTTTGGCTTTAGGTTTGCTTCGATCCGGTTGAGGAGAACTGTACGATGGATCTCACTACCGGAATCTGGGTAGGCACAGCGCTCTTTTTGATCGTGCTGGTGCCGTACCTCATCTGGGAAATCAAAAAGGGCAAGGCGCGCGGTCACACGTGGTTCACTCGGAACAAAGAGCGCGGCCACAGCGATATCGGACAGGATATCGGCGGCGTTCCAATTACGAAACCGGGCGTAGACGAGGCGCAGGGCGCGCGGCGCTAATCAGGGCGTCGCCTTCATTTGACTGGCGGATAGCGACGCTTCATGTCCGCTATCGATCTGTCTACCAAGGTCTCCAGGACTTTCACATCGACGTTGGCCAGGCGCCTGAAGTAGACACATACCTTCCCGGTCCTGTGCTCTCCAAGCTTGGCCAACAAGGCGTCACGACCTTCGAAGCTCTCTGCGATGTAAACAACAAACTCACGTCCCCGAACGGCAAACCCAGCGAGAGCGGAATCGCCTTCGTGACCACTGGCGTACTTGTAGTGGTAGCTCCCGAACCCGACGATGCTTGGCCCCCACATCCTTGGTCCTTGCCTGGTAACCCTTCGCATGAGAGCAGCTAGAGTCCGGGCGTCATTCCGCTGCTCCTCGTTCGCAATGGCAGCGATATGACTTGCGGCGCTGACTTTCGTGGGTTTGGTCTTGGTTACCGACGTGCGCCTCTTAACGGTCGCGATCATTTCACGTAGTCTGTTGAGGTCGGGCCAGTTCCACTGACTTGAACAATGACTTCCTCGGGCCCTGACATCTCGAAGTGGACACTTTTCCCCGGCTCCATGAAGAAAGTACCAGCGCCGGCCTTGATCGCGTGATCCTTATCGACGACGGTGCCGTGTCCGAGATACAAGGTACCACTGAGAACGGTTACCTGCCGATCGTCCGAATGCGAGTGCGGCGGAAAGACCGTATTCGGCGGAAGTCTGACTCGACGCACGTATGGACCCGCCTTGAATTGATCGCCCAGCAAAGGCGCTGATCGTTGTCCGGAACCGGTCGGACTCTCCGCCCATTTGAGGTCGCTCGGTACGACGACAATTTGGCGATGCAGTTCGCCTGTCTGGCCGTTGCCAGACAGACCGGTAGTCACTAGCAATACGGTTACTAAAGCGACCCGTTGTAGCATCATCTTCAACTCCGAATGATGTTATTCAGGCAGATGAGCCCGGAGGAAGGAACGTATCTGGCGCACCGCGAGGGGAATCCGTTCCCTGGGCTCCTTCCACGGGAACATGCTCACTTCGCCCTTCGGCGCGAGCATCGCGGCCTCCATCGCGACAGCGTACGGATGCGCCGGAATGTCGTCCGGCAGGATCAGCACCGGCGTCTGGCAGGTGCGCACGAAGTCACGTGTGACGGTGAAGACGAAGTCGGCGTTGGTGCGGTACATCCGGGTCAGAAACTTCTCGACCATCGCGATCGTGATCTCGGGCCGGCGCTTTACCAATTCGGGCCCCCAGCCGGTCATGTTGTTGTCGTAGAAGAGGGTCGGCATCTCCGGCCGAAACCCGCTCGGCTGTGCCATGACGGCTGCGACAATACGATTCGGCGCCCTCCGCAGCAGGTTCCAGATGAAGGGGCCGCCAATGCAGAAACCCATCACCATGAACTTCTCGATGCCGAGGTGATCCATCAGACCGAGATGATCATCGGTATAGGCGTCCCACGGCCGGTCGATCTCGAGCGGGCCGGAGGACTGGCCGCTGTTGGCATTGCGCAAATCTGACGCGATGCATCGGTACTCGCCCTTGAACTCCGGGATCGGGTTAAAGGGATTGGCCAGGCCGGCGATCGTCGAGTTCAGTCCCCCGCCGGCGATGAGCAACAACGGGAAGCCGGAGCCGGCCTCCTCATAATGGATGCGAACGGGGCCTCTTTCGTAGAAGGACATGGCAGCTCCTCCCTGCCCAGTCTGCTGCGTCAGCACGCGCGGCGCTGCGGCCATCACCGTCGCCGCGGCGCCCGCTTTCACGATCTTGCGTCTGATCGGGTCCATCATCGGCGTCCTCCCTCTGCATTCCGATCACTCGCAGGTACAACGAGGCCGGGATGATAGCACTCGCCGAGGTGAAACCGAGAAGGCCGGACGTGGCCGGCTAGAGGGACGCGGTTCGGGTGTTACCGAACCGCGTCGAATGAGAAGGATTGCAGGCGAGACTATCGGAACGGATCCGGTGCGCTCTGCTCCTTGCTGGTCGTGTCGAACCAGGTTTGGAATTCCTCGGCGGTCTGCACGGTCACAAACCCGCGCATGCGTGCGTGACCTAAACCACAGAGCTGAGCGCAGGCAATTTCGTACTGGAACTCGGAGTTCCCGGTCTTGGTGCGCATCTCGGCCGTCGTGACGTTCGGAATAAACCAAATCGGGATCGTCAGGCCGGGAATGGCGTCCTGCTTCACGCGAAACTCGGGCACACCGAAGCTGTGAATGACGTCCTTGCTCCTGAGCTTGACGATGATCGGCTTGTTGACGGGCAGATACATCTGATTGACCGTCGTGATGTCGTCAACTCCGACAGGGTCGGAGCGATCGAGTCCCAACGGATTCGACTGGAGGTCGATCAGCTTGATGTCCGTCCGGCCAAACTTTCCGTCGGGCCCGGCATAGTGGATGTTCCAGGCGAACTGCTCGCCGGTGACTTGAACGACCACCGCCTCGCCCTCCGGCGGTATGTCGCCGATGCGCGCGGCCCACAGCGGGATGGCGAATCCGATCAGCAGGACCGCTTCGATCACCGCGACGGCTATCTCCGAGTATTTCGACGTGTTCGATGTGACGCCTGTATAGTCCGCCACTGGATTCCGCGATTTCCGGAACCGAACGATCACGTAGAGGAAGAACCCTCCCCAGCCCACGAACAGGATGAGCATGAAGATGTGAATCCAGCCGATCAGATTGTCGATCTGACCGCCGTGAGTCGCGGCGAGCGGAGGCATTCCCAGCCACTCAGTCATGATCTCGATGCTCCTCCCTGGAGCTCCGACCATTCATTCTCGAGGTCGATGTCCGCGATGCGCTTCGCGCGATTGCGGAGATAGAGAAAGAAAGCGAAGAACCCACCCTGCACCGCAAGCGTTAGTCCCAGGAGCACCAGGATGCCGAGCCTGGTCCCTTCGATCATCGAGGTTTCCTCTGCTCCGAAGCAGACCGGGCAAGCGAAGGCGTTCGAGCTGCTCGCGATCAACATGACCACTACCGCGATCAAGATCTTCATAGCGTCCTCGTCTTGCGCAGGAACCACGAGTCGTAGACCATCAGGCCAACCGACACGCCGAAAGCCGCGACCGCCGCGACCAGGCTTCCGGCCCCGTTCCCATCCCGATACTGGCCCAGGCACCACACGCCGAACAGCACCGCGAGTGCCGCGGAAAAAAGAATCAGCAGCGCGTGGAACCACCTGAGATTCATTTGTGCTCGGCACCCGTATGGGGCTGCTCGACGACGACTTCAGGTATCCAGAAGCCATCGCTGTGGGTGAGGACGGGCAACGCCAGTAGCACGAAGAAGAAGGCCACGGTCAGCGCGAGCACCGCCAGGATCAGCTTCTTCTCGGAGACCAGGTGCATGAAGTAACCCGCGACCAATGATCCCTTGACGATCGCGACAAACAGCGCCACGGTCACGGCAATCGGCACGGACAGGTGGAAGCGCGAGATCGCCACGGTGACGACGGTCAGGATCATCAGCGCGACGAAGACGGTGATGTAGACCTTGACGTGCCGGTCGATGTCAGCCGGATCGTGACCGGCGTGGTCTGCGTGGTCGCTCGTCGCTCCGTGGTCGCTCGACATGGATGCCCCTACAGAAGATACAGCGTTGGAAACAGGAAGATCCAAACGAGATCGACGAAGTGCCAGAACAGGCCCGAGTGCTCGACCCGGTTCGTGAACCACACCGGGTTCGTCTGATAAAGCTTCGAGCCGGGGCCCCAGAAATACGCGTTCACCACCATCCCGCCGAACACGTGGAGCATGTGGAGCCCGGTCAGCGTGTAGTAGACCGCGAGGAAGTTGCTATGGCTCGGACCCTCGCCGATGGCGAAATGGTGGCTGTATTCAAAATACTTGACGACGAGGAAGACGGCGCCAAGCAGGATCGTCGCGCCCATGTAGAGCCGAAACGTCCCAAACTTGCGGCGCATCAGCGACGCCCACGCCATCACCATGGTGACGGAGGACGTAATCAGGACGATCGTGTTGAACGTGGCGAGATAGACGTCAAGAACGGTGTCGCCGCGCGGCCAGCTCGGCGATCCTGTCCGAATCAGGATGTAGCTCGCGAACAGCGCCCCGAACAGCATGACTTCAGAAGCGAGGAACAGCCAGATCCCGATCTTGCCGTTGGTGAGACCGGTGTCCCGGCGCTCCTGAAAAGTGTACGGAATATCCATCGCCTATGAGGCCTCATGCTGCGGCGTGAAGTCCTTCGCCGCGCCAGGAACGCTGTACTCGTAGGGCCCGCGGTACGCCTGCGGTTCCGTTGCAAAGTTGCCGTGCGGAGGTGGCGACGGCGCCGCCCACTCGATGGTCGTGGCCTCCCACGGGTTGGACCCGACTTTCTCCCCGTTCCAGATGCTATAGAAGAAATTGAAGATGAAGGGAATCTGGAAGAGCCCCATGATCCACGCACCCCACGACGAGACGACGTTCCAGTGCATCGTCCCCTGCGCAAAGTCGTAGCCGCTTCCAGCGTCGAACAGCCGCCGCGACACGCCGGCCAACCCGACGATGAACATCGGCATGAAGACCACGTTCATGCAGACGAGCGTGCCGGCGAAATGGATCTTCCCTAGGGTCTCGTTCATCCGTCGCCCGGTCGCCTTGGGATACCAATAGTAGATTCCCGCCATCAGGCCGAAGATCGTCCCCGGAGCCACAACGTAGTGGAAATGCGCGATGACGTAGTACGTGTCGTGCAGCGGGATGTCCGAGATGTTCAGGCCGAGCGGAAGTCCCGTGAGCCCGCCGATGCCGAACATCGGCAGGAAGGCGGTGGCGAAGAGCATCGGCGTGTTGAAGCGTATCGATCCCCCCCACAGCGAGAGCAGCAGAGACGTCAGGATCACGACCGACGGGATCGAAATGATCATCGTCGTCGTCTGGAAAAACGCCGCCATCGCCGTGCCCATGCCGGTCATGAACATGTGGTGGGCCCAGACGATGAACGACATGAAGCCGAGGAAGACGAGCGAGTAAACCATCGCACGATAGCCCCACAGGGGCTTCCGCGTGTTGTTCGCGATGATCTCGGCCACGATTCCAAACGCGGGGAGGATCAGGACGTAGACCTCCGGATGCGCGAGGAACCAGAACAGGTGCTGCCAGAGGACCGCGTTGCCGCCGCCCGCGTTGGTGAGGACCTGGCCGCTGACGACGAGGCCGCTCGGCATGAAGAAGCTCGTGCCGGCGACGCGATCCATCAACTGCATGACGCCCGCGGCCTCGAGCGGCGGAAACGCCAGCAGCAGGAGGAAGGACGTCACGAACTGGGACCACACGAAGAAGGGGAACCGCATGAAGGTCAGCCCCTTGGCGCGCAACTGGATGGTGGTCGTCAGGAAGTTGAGCGCGCCGAGCAGCGACGAGGTGATCAGGAAGATCATGCCGACGAGCCACCACGTCTGGCCGGTGCCGGCGATGACGGAGAGCGGCGCGTAGGAGGTCCATCCGGATTGCGCGGCGCCGCCCGGGACGAAAAAGCTGCCGAGCATCGTCAGGCCGCCGAGGACGAGGCACCAATAGCTCGCCATGTTGATCTTCGGGAAGGCCATGTCCGGCGCCCCGATCTGGAGCGGCAGCACGAAATTCCCGAATCCTCCGACGGCGAGGGGCACCACGCCGAGGAAGACCATGATGGTGCCGTGCATCGCGCCGAGCTCGTTGTAGAACTCGGGGAGCATCGTCCCGCCCGGCATGCGTGCATCACCGAACAGCCCGCCGATGAGCGGTAGCGGTACGCCTGGGTAGGCGAGCTGCCAGCGCATGATCATCATCAGCGTAAAGCCGAAGAGGAGGAACAGCATTCCGGTGACGGCATACTGAATGCCGATCACTTTGTGATCGGTTGAGAAGACGTACTTGCGCCAGAACCCGAGTTCCTCGTGATGGACCTCGTGCGCGGCGTGCGGCTTGGAGTGGTCGACGCCCGTTGGGTGACTCATGCGGCTGATCTCCCGGCCGCTACTTCACGGCGAAGGTGAAGGCTTGCGTCTTGGTATCGCTGGCTCCCACGGTCACGGTGGCCGTCTGCGTCCCGAGCCTCTCATGCCAGGCAGTGATCTCGTAGGTCCCCGCGTCCAGGCCGGAGATCGTGTATTTCCCGTCCGAGCCCGACACCGAATAGAAGGGGTTCGTGAAGACGCCGATGTAGGCGTTCATCCACGGGTGGACGTCGCACTTGACCTGGAAAATTGCCTCCGGCTTGGCGAACGTCGTGCTCATCTCCTTGACCGTCGCCGGCTGCCCGCGGTTGAACGCCGGGTTGATCTTGGGAAGCGTGTGGATGTTGTGAAGGATGCCGTCAGAATTCAGGATCCGGTAGGGCTGCCCGACCATGATCCCCATCACGTGCGGCACGTACATACAGCCGTGCTGATCGAGAGTGACCGGAGTCTTGGGAGCGGGATACGTCTTGCCTGCAGGGAGCCCCTTCGAGACCCAGACCATGATGTTCGCCATCGTATTGCCGCTGCCGAGGATCAGCATCTCTCCGGGAACGGGTCCCTTGTGCATCTTGGCGCACGCAGGGTCTGCGTCCATCGCGAGCGGCTTGAGAGCGGGCGCCTTACCCGCGAAGGTAATGGTTCCCGTGATGGTCGCCGCCGCGGCAGCGACGCCCGGCAAGCCCAACACCGCGACCAGCACAGCCACCAGACACAACCTGCTCCCTGTCGCGCGCATGCTCATCTCCTTGGTCATTTCAAACCTCTTATCCGGTTTCAGGCGCTTATCCGTAAGTGAGCCGAGTCTATAGCGGGCTTCGCCATTGGCGCAACCCTTTCACGCCGGCTCGGGGCCGCCTCAGGTGTTCTCGAAGGCGAGCGACTCGGCAAACCTCGGGTCGCGCAGTGGTACGAGCGCATGCCGTCGCATCAGCCAGCTCGCCGTCGCCACGAACGATCCGCCGACAGTCATGAGCGCCGCGACGTCAAGCAGCGACGGACTGAACCCCTCCGGATGGAGCGTCGGCATGACTTGCCAGTAGAGATCCACGAAATGCATCAAGAGGAGCCAGAGACCGCCCGCCGCGAGGGTTGCTCCGTTGCGTTTGACGCTCCGCCCCATCAGGTAAAAGAACGGCGCCGCAAAATGTCCAAACAGGAGGACGAGCGAGACCGTCAACCAGGACCCCTCCATCCGCGCCTTGTAAAAGATCGTTTCCTCCGGGAGGTTCCCGTACCACACGAGGAAGAACTGGGAGAAGGAGATGTAGCCCCAGAACGCGGTGAATGCGAACAGGAACTTCCCGATGTCCTGCATGTGCTCGCGACTGATGAGCGTTTCGACCAACCCCGCCCCGCGCATCGCCGGCACGACGACAGAGAGCAGCGCGATGAATCCCAGCCAGGAGCCCGCGAAGAAATAAACGCCGAACATGGTCGAGTACCAGTGCGGCGTGAGCGACATGATCCAGTCGATGGAGGCGAACGTCGAGGTCAGCGCCATGACGATGATCGCGGGCCCGGCGAATTTGCGCAGGCGCGCCGACACCTTGTGATCGCCCGTCGTATCCTGAGAGCGCGATCCGCGCGAGTAGAAGACGGCGATGAAGGACCAGATGCCAAAGAATAGCGCCGCCCGGATCAGGAAGAACTGCGTGTTGAGATAGGGCGATTTCCATGCAAGCAGCGCGTCGTGCTCGGCCGCGTCGGCGTGGGACCATTCGAAAAGATCGTGCAGGCCGAAGATTATCGGGACGAACAGGACCGCCATCACGGGAATCGTCGAGAACACCGTCTCCCCGATCCTTCGCAGCACGACCCCCCACCCTCCCTGGGCCGCGTACTGGATCAGCACGAAAAACAGCGCACCGAGAGCCAGGCTCATGAAAAACAGGAACGACACGAGCCACGAGAAGAAGAACTGCTTCGGATTCCCCGGCCCCAGAATCGCACACGCCACCGCTCCGAGCAGGGCGATGACGCCGGCAATGACCGGAAGGCGATTCCACGAGTGCCCCGGCGGGATCGTGACCTGGTCGGGTCGCAGCGCTACGTGATCAGGTTCGGACGACATCTAATGGCTCTCCCTAAGATTCCAGGAGCTCGACGCTACGTGGGCCCAGGGACTCCAGCAGCTTGCGGGTGGCCGACGGATCGAACCGGGGATCCCACGATTCAATCGAGATGAAGAAGGCGTCGTCGCTCGCGCGCTCGAAGACCTTGGACTGGAAGAGCGGGTGGTGGTGCATCGGAAGCCGGTTCAGGCCGAGCATCCCGAACACGGCGCCGAGCGCGCCGAACAGGACGGCGACCTCGAAGGTGATCGGAATGAAGGCCGGCCAGGTGAAAAACGGCTTGCCGCTAATGACGAGGGGGTAGGCACTGGTGTGGACCCACCACTGCAGGACAAACCCTGCCATCGCACCAGTCAATGCCATCACCAGCACGATCCAGGGAAGCAACGAGCGCCGGAGTCCCATCGCCTTATGGAGGCCGTGGACGGGGAACGGGCTGTGCGCGTCCCACTTCGTGAAGCCGGCGTCACGGACGCGCTCGCACGCGCGATAGAGGTCGTTCGGCGTCGCAAACTCGGCGAGGATCCCGTAGTGCGGTCCTTTCGGGAGTTGCGGGACCAACGGCAGCTGGAAGCTCCATTTGGAGCCCGCCTTCGCGCCGTTGACCAGAGCCGGCGCTTCGGCGGGCAGGCGCGCCGGTGTCTCGTGGTCGGGACTGTCGTGTCCAGAGTGCCCATGCAGGTGGGCCTGCGGCAGGACGGTCTTGACCTCGGCGGTGGCCACCATCGGTAGAAAACGCACGAACAGGCAGAACATCGTGAAGAAGAGGCCGAAGCTTCCGAGCAGGCACATCACGTCCCAGACCGTGGGACTGAAGTAGCCCCACGATGAGGGCAGGAAGTCACGGTGCAGCGACGTCACGATGATCACGAACCGCTCGAACCACATGCCGATGTTGATGACGATCGACAGCGTGAACAGGATCGGGATGCTCGTGCGCGCCTTCTTGAACCAGAAGATCTGCGGGCTGATCACGTTGCAGCTGACCATGGTCCAGTAGGCCCACCAATACGGTCCGCCCGCGCGGTTCAGGAACGTGAACAGCTCGTAGGGGTTGCCGCTGTACCAGGCCGTGAAGAACTCCGTGGCATAGGCGTAGCCCACCATCGTCCCGGTCACGAGCATGATCTTCGCCATGTAATCGAAGTGGCGGAGGGTGACGATGTGCTCGAGTTTGAAAATCGTGCGGCAGATCACCATGAGCGTCAGCACCATGGCGAACCCGGAGAAGATCGCGCCGGCGACGAAGTACGGCGGGAAGACCGTCGTATGCCACCCAGGCAGCAGTGAGACCGCGAAATCCATCGAGACGATCGAGTGGACCGAGAGGACCAGCGGCGTCGCGAGCGCGGCGAGAATCAGGTAGGCGGTTTCATAGTGGTGCCACTGCCGCACTGAGCCCCGCCAGCCAAGGGCGAAAATCCCGTAGATGAACTTTCGGATGGGCGCCTTCGCCCGATCGCGAATCGTCGCCAGGTCCGGAATCAGGCCGACGTACCAGAACAGGACCGAGACGGTTCCGTAGATGCTGACCGCGAAGACGTCCCAGAGGAGAGGGCTCCTGAAATTGGGCCACGTGCCCATCTGGTTCGGGAGCGGGAACATCCAGTAGGCGACCCAGACGCGTCCAACGTGGATCCCCGGGAACGTCAGGGCGCACATGACCGCGAAGATGGTCATCGCCTCCGCCGAACGGTTGATCGAGGTTCGCCAGGTCTGGCGGAAGAGGAAGAGAATCGCCGAGATGAGCGTTCCGGCGTGGCCGATGCCGACCCAGAACACGAAGTTCGTGATGTCCCACGCCCAGCCAACGGGCTGGTTGAGGCCCCAGATGCCGATTCCCTCCCAGAACAGCCACGACACCGCCACGCCGAGAAGGCTGAGGAGTGCGAGGGACGGGATGAAGAAGAACCACCAGCCGATCGGCGTCGCCCGCTCGACGGGTTCCGCAACGGCCTCGGTGATGGAGTGGAAATCCGGCGATCGAAGGATCAGCGCCGGATGGCCCGCGACAGGATTGTCTAAAAGCTCTGCTTCCGTCTGGGCCAAGCCGGCTCCTCGCTTCGACTGAGAAAAGTGGCTGTTTTGTACATCGCGAATCACGCCGAGTCAAGGCTTGTCCCGCACCGGCGCACCGCCCGGGTCATTGTGGGGCGGTCGTCGTGGTCTTCGGCGCGTCCTTTTTCTCCTCGCCCGGGACCTTCTCCCACACGTAGGCGCGGTTGTTGATGTACTTCTCGAACCACTCCATCTCGATCTGGAGCTTGAACAGCCGGTGACGCAGCTCGGTCCAGCCGTGCCCCTCGCGCGGCGCCACATAGAGATGCGTCGGCACGCCGTTCGACTTCAGCGCTCGATACATTTCCACGGACTGGGGCATCGGCACGCGGGGATCCTGCTCGCCCACCAGGAAGATCGTCGGCGTCTTGACCTTCGCCACGTCCTTCAACGGCGAGTTGTTCCAGTAGAGATCGATCGGCGCGTTGGCCTGCCACGGCGTGCCGCCGAACCACGGCGTGCGGAATTCGCGGTGATCGCTCTGCGCGTACATCGAGATCCAGTTCGCCGCGCCGGCGCCGCTGCTCGCCACTTTGAACCGATCGGTGAACGTGATGATCTTGTTGGTCATGTGGCCGCCGGCGCTCCATCCCATCTTCACGAGCTTGTTGGGATCGGCGACGCCCATCGCGATCACGGCGTCGGTGCCCGTCATCACGTCGAGATGCGCCTGCTTGAAGTAGCCGTTGACCATGTCGCGCAGGAACTTGTCGCCGTAGCCTGTGCTGCCGCGATAGTTCGGGCGCAGCACCGCGTAGCCCTTCGCGGCGTAGACCTGGTTCTCGGTGGAGAAACCAAATCGATCCGACGAGGCCGGGCCGCCGTGCGTCTGCACGATCAACGGATACTTCGTGCCCGCCTTGTAGTCGAGCGGATAGGTCAGCAGGCCTTCGATCGTGACGCCGTCCTGTCCCTTCCACGTGATCTTTTCCTGGCGCGCGGTCTTGAACTTCGCCAGGTCTTCTTCAAAGACCGACGTCACGCGCCGCGGCGACGCACCGGCCGCCATCGTATAGATCTCGCTTGGGCGATCGAACGAGTTCAGCGTGAACACATGCAGTCCGTTGTCTTCCGCGAAAGACCACGACCCGAGGTTGTGATCGCCCCTCGTGAGTTGCGCGGCTTCTTTCGTCGCCACGTTTACGCGCATGATTTGGTTGTGCGTGCCCATGTTCGCGGTGAAGAAGATGGTCTTGCCGTCCTTGCTCCACTGCGCGTTCTCGACGCCATAGTCAACATTGGGCAACAGGATCCTCGCCGGGCCGCCCGCGGCCGGGACCAGGAACAGCTTGTCGTTGTAATAGATGTCGCCCTGCTCGTTCGATCCGGACGTGAAGAGCACCGTCGATCCATCGGGGGAAAGCGACGCGCCGCCATCCGGGACTTTGTTGTTCGTGAGCTGCTTCGCGTTCGATCCGTTCGCGTCCATCAACCACACTTCGGTGCGATCGGTGAACTCGAGCAGCGGGCTGGTCGTGCGCTGCATCGCGATGCGCTTGCCGTCGGCGCTCAGCTCGTAGCCGCTGACGTTCCAGTCGCCTTCGGTGACCCGCTTGGTCTTGCCTTCCAGGTCCGTCGTCCAGAGGTGCCGCTGTTTGAAATTGTTCTCTTCAAACGAATACACATCGTCGAACAGGCGATCGCGTTCCTTCTCTTCCGCTGACTTCGCGTCGGAGGCGAGGAAGTAGATCGACTTCCCATCGGGCGCCCACGTCAACGAGCCGGGAGCGGACGGATGGTTGGTGAGGCGGCGCGCTTCGCCGCCTTCGATGCTGAGGAGATAGATCTGATTGTTCGCATCCGGATCGCGCCGCGTCGTGAACGCGATCTGCCTGCCGTCCGGCGACCAGCGCGGGCTCGATTCGCCGCGATCGCCAAACGTGAGCTGCACTTGTCCCGTGCCGTCAGCGTTGATGCGATAGATGTGGCCGATGCGACGGTTGGCCTTCCAGTCGGCCTTGTCGATCGTGAAGAGGACCTGCCTGCCGTTCGGTGACAGCTGCGGATCGCCGACGATTTGCTGCTCGAGCGCGTCCACGAACGCCCGGCCGCGCCTGGCCTCCGAAGCTTGAGCGGAGGAGGGCTTTTCCTGCGCAACGAGGGGCGAAATCACCAACACGCACACGACGAGGGCGAACAGGTGTCGAAGGCGTTTCATAGGCCTCTCCAAGATGGAATTGTGACTGCCACTTTAACCCGTCTTGACATTTTTATCCCCTGCGCGCATAA
>Ga0310885_10000093_pt1 | contig 17580 bp, 16 predicted proteins | sample T60D2metaG_FD_203445 | JGI IMG/M metagenome (GOLD analysis project Ga0310885, IMG submission 203445) | Lab incubated soil microbial communities from West Virginia University Organic Research Farm, Morgantown, WV, United States - T60D2 | ecosystem: Environmental > Terrestrial > Soil >...
TTCAATCTGTTGTTTTAGGATCGAATGGAACATCAACTATAGAATTGGCTTCAAGCCAATCAACTCAATCAACTCAACCAACTCAACCATCTCAATCAAGTAACGATCTAAGTAGCTACAAAACAGTAAACTACTATGCAAGATTTAATTGCGGTGCAATCAGTGACGATAGTGGTCCATTGAGACCTGGAAAATATGATTCAGATATTACGATATTCAACAAGAAAAGCTACCCAATAACCGTAATTTGGAAAGCTATTGCAATAGATCAGCAAGTCAAGAACAATTTCAACATTCTAAATATTCCTTCAGAAAATATTGCTAGTATTAATTGCTCAAAAATACTTCCAATCCAAGATAAAAATAATACTAATTCTAGCTCCACCTTTCCTAAAAAATTCACAGAAGGCATTATAAAACTAGAAATCAGTGTTGATAACGGATTATTGGTAAATAACTTTCTAAATAATCAGAATGCAAATATTATTGTAAACGAATCCGAAATTGGTAATCTAATCAACGTAGATGTACTTCACACAGTGAATACTTTAGACGATTTAAACAAAGAAGTGGTATATCTAAAAGCAGACTTTTCGATTCTATCAAAAGATAAGAATAAAATAAGTAATTTCACTGTTGTCTTTCATATTGATCCCGATGGGATTGTCGACCCATTGTCATTGATAAAGAATAAGATTTCAGCGAATAATACAGATCAGAAAATTGACATCAATGGCTCTGAAATAATAATCAAAGATACAGAAATTATCACAAATACATTGACAGATAACCATGCGCTAACTGTTCAAAGTGTTGACCCAATTATTTCATAGGAAAGGATCTCTTTTGTTTATCACTAATGATAATCATTGAAGATAAGCTTGGCAATTATGATAAAACATCAGAATTTTAGTTAATTAATTAACTAATAGTCTAATAATTATACAATATTACATCAATATCTAGTATTATTTATAAATATTTTAGTTCACATCTTATATATTTAATCGACGAAGACATAATGATAGTAAAATGGCACAAATGCCTGCATTAATTCCAAAGGAAGTAGAAATCCAGAGGCTAAAAAAGATCTATTTAATGGTCATTATGCTAGGGTCTATTGCTGCATCAGTAGAAGTAGACAACTTTGTTGACGGATCATTGCATCAAACAGCCATCAGAGACAGTGCATTTACACCAGCTCATTGGTGGTTATACAGTCACTTTATTGCACTCCCACTAGGTTGGGGATTTGTTGCAATGTATGACAGGAGAGTACCAGCTTTAAGAGGGCCAAACAATTCAATGAATACGGGTCTAAAGATAACCATTATCGGTTATTTAGCTACCATGTTCACCATTGGTATCAATGAAATGTGGCACTTTTGGTTTGTTGAAGAAATATTTTCAGTACCTAACCACTGGATGTTTAACATGGGTGTAGTAGTAGCTTTCATGGGTGCTTTGGCCTATGTAGTTAGAGTATACGCACGTTTGGTGGAACTTGGCGCCGAAACTCCTGCAAGGAACCCCTATGTAGCAGAAATGTACAAACTAGCATTAGAAGGAAAACTCTACAGCAGATCAGTTCCATAATCTTTTTTTTAGTTTTTAGTTTTTTGTTTTATTTTAGTTAGTAAACTTTGTAGTTAATTATTTAGATACTCAGGATAGATAAGATCAACTAGACAGAAATTGTACTCTTGAGGAGCATCATCCAAATAGCTTTGAGATCCAAAGTTGCAATTTAGCTGGGTTCATTTCCAGTATTTGTACATTTCCATGCCTTAGGATCTCGGTTCCGTCCTCGTCATATTTAGACAAAATAACCACTCTATTGATCCCTACCGTAATCGCCATCTTACTACATTCTATGCATGGAGCAAGAGTAGAGTATAAAGTAGCATTTTTGGTACTGCCAGCATTTCCAAACATAACACATTGCATTATTGCGTTGGCCTCAGCATGAACGCAAATACATCTCTCTAAAGATTCACCCGATTTAACAATACCTTTAATCCTATCTGTACATCTTCTGCATCCACCTTCAAAGCAATTTTGAAATCCAGATGGAGTACCGTTGTAACCAGTTGATATTTGTCTATTATCTTTAACTATTACAGCTCCGATTTGCCTGGTGAGACAGTTGGATCGTAGCTTTGCCAAAAAAGCTTGTATCATAAAGTAAACGTCCCAATCGGGTCTTTCAAATTCCCTGTCCAATCCATCCATAAATTCCTATATAAATAGCCATTAATTAAAATACAACAGTTCAGAGCTAGAAGGTTGTCATCATTACTGTAATATCATAAAATAATGTCACCTATAAAAATATTAAGTAGATTTTTGAGAAATACCAATGAAAAACAGCTAATTACCAAAGAATTTTGTTTTCAACTGCATTTAATTCCAATTTAAAACAAATTGACAATCTATTCTCAAACAAGTTGAAATCAATCAATTTATGGATAACAAACAATATCAACAAATCATATCAAAAAGGTAAATATAGGAAATATCGATGTGAATCGACTACTAGATTATTGAAATTTTTTTTATTTATTTTGATTTTTTACTTCCTCCTATCTTGAACATTTTCGTATTACACACTGTACATATACCTTGAGTAGCAGGTCTTCCATTTTTCATGGTTACCTCTTTTTCATCTTTCATTTCTCTTTTTGCTTTGCATTTAACACAATATCCTTCCATCTGTTTAACCTTCTGCATGAGTAGATAAAATACATGTAGTATAAAATTATTGTTATAAATGACCAAAAAATCATCACTAAAATAGTACTATTTTGCCAGATTACGATATTTTATATAAGTAATTATTGCAAAAAATGATATTGAATGCAAAAGAAATTCAGGATAACATTCTAAAATTAATTAAAGAACATCACGACTGGTTCAATAACTCCATTCCCCTCATAGCAAGTGAAAACATCCCCAGTCCAGCAGTCAGGGAAGCGGTAGCGTCTGATTTTGGAAATAGATATGCTGAGGGGTGGCCTGGAGAAAGGGTATATGCAGGCTGCACTTTTATAGACAAAGTTGAAAATATTTGCAATGATTTAGCAAGATCGGTATTTAAAGCTGAATTTGCAGATTGTAGAGCAACATCTGGGGTTGTCGCAAATTTGGCAATATATTCTGCATTTTCAAATCCTGGAGACACTATGATAGCATCGTCGATTCCCACTGGTGGACATATTTCACATGGAAAAAAGGAACACTCAGGAACGGCTGGCTTGGTTCATGGATTAACAATAGAACACTTTCCATTTTCAAAAGAAAACATGACCATCGATGTTGAGCTGACCAAGAAAAAAATAGATACAATGATTTCCGAAGGAAAAGGACCGAAAATAGCGATGTTTGGTGGGAGTCTTTTTTTGTTCCCCCATCCTGTGAAGGAATTATCAGAATTCTTGCATGAACGTAATGTGTATATAAATTACGATGGAGCCCACGTAGCAGGTCTAATCGCGGGGGGACAATTTCAAGACCCTTTACGAGAAGGCGTTGATTCAATGACTATGAGTTCGCACAAGACACTATGGGGACCCCAAGGGGGCATCATAGTATCGGTTGAAAAGTATTCGGATCCTATAAAGAAGGCTATTTTTCCTGGAAATACAAGTAGTCATCACTTGCATCATGTTGCGGGCAAAGCAGTAGCATTAGCTGAATCACTAGAATTTGGAGAAGAATATGCTAAACAAGTCATCAAGAATGCAAAAATGCTTGCCTACTCCCTTGCAAATCATGGATTCAATGTTTTAGGGGAAAAGCGAGGTTATACCGAATCACATCAGCTTGCTGTCGATGTCTCAAACTATGGTGATGGCGGAACTATAGAAAAGGATCTGGAAAAATGTAATATAATCTTAAACAGACAATTGCTTCCTGGAGACATAAAAGAGGGAAGAAATTATTTTCATCCCAGTGGCGTTAGAATAGGAGTTCCCGAAGTAACCAGACTAGGAATGAAGGAAGACGAAATGCAAGAAATAGCAACCTTTATTAAGAAAGTTGTAATAGACAAGCAAGATATTCCTAAAGTTTTGCAAAATGTAACAGAGTTTAAAAAGAATTTTCAAAAGGTACATTATGCTTTTGATAATGAAACCTCTGCGTACCAATATATTCAATTGGTGAATAAGAAAGAATAAATCGGATCAAAGATTTATGCAAAATTTCTCGAAATATCTAGCTTCTAATAGATATTACTACACATGATTTATATATTATAGAAGGATCAGATATCACTGCAAAAAAATATGCCAATCGATCCAGATTTTCCAGCAAATCATCAAGTAATTGGAAAGATAAAAACGTCAGACGATGAACATTTTCACTATTTATGGGGTCCAGGTTCACTAAAAGAGGCAGCAGAAAATCCAGAAGTTAAAGAAGCATTTCAAGCAAAAGGAGAAGAGATAGGGCCTTTAGGTGTAAGTGGAACTATGGTAGCAGTCGACTGGGACTCGTGTGTAGCGGATGGAGCATGTATTGAAGCATGTCCTGTACAAGTTTTTCAATGGTACAGAACTGAACATGACGTATCAGCTAAAGAGGCAGTAAATGAAGTATTTGAAGGCACTGGTTCTTCAGTTAAAGAAGAAAGAAAAGACTACACAGATAAAGCAGATCCAATCAGAGAACACGATTGCATTTGGTGTATGGCATGTGTGTCGGTATGTCCACCTCAAGCAATTAAGGTAGATCAAGCCGCATTGGAATTCCACGAAAAAGCATCAGGAACATTTAACGAAGAATTATCAAAAGGTAGTGCACCACCACCTCACGCACACTAAATATTTTTTTTAGAATCAGCAATAAAATTATATAAATTTATTCAGTCAGAAATACAAGAGTAAATACATTAAATCAATACAACACAACAAATCATAAACTACCAAATCATCCAAGATTCTAACGTTTTTGAGAATGAATTTAGAATAAACCTACATCGTGATGAAATATTCGAGTGATCTTCACGGAGTAATTCATCAATGCATTGAACGAATAAAATTAAAGGAGAAGAAGCAGAATCTAGCCTAGCCCAATCATTGCCACACGATTCTAAAATAGCCTCCATCTTTTGATTATATAGTTTGGAAATTGTAAATGACACATCCTCAAGTTCTGTGTTTGAAATCTCGTGAGACGAGAGGAATGACTTCAAGTTCTCGGAATTTATGAGAAAGGAATCAACATAGTGATTCTTGATTGATTTAGGTACGCGAGTCATGCTAAGAAGATGAAGGAGATGAAGATCCTTCGTTAAGAAATGTTTCTAACTTATGCTTCAAATAGTCATTAATCTTGCTACCGTCTACCTTACCTCGCAGAACCGCCATACTTTTCCCCATCAACACACCCATGGAATTGGGCCCCTTTTCTCTTATAACGCTCAAATTATCATCAAATAATTTATCCAATGTAGAAAATAAGTCTGCATCATCCAATTTAGTTAGGTTGAGAGAATTTATTGCTTCCTCTACCGAGATGTAATCCTTTTTCATTAATTTTTCAAAAATTAATATTATAGACTCTTTTGCAATAAATCCCTTATCAAGCCTATTGAAAATGTCTAGAATCATTTCATCTGTTAAGAGGTCCTTATCAAGATTATTTCTGGAGAGACTAACAATATCTTCAGTAAGTTTTGATGCAACAAAGGTGGGCGAAATAGTGGGATTGGTTATCAAGAGTTTTTCAAATAAATTATAATAATCAGAATCAAAGATTTGTTCAGATAATTTCATATTCAATCCATACTTTTTCATAATTCCTTTGATTAGTTCATTCCACGGCAAAGGTATTTTATCTTTCAAACTATCAAGTAAGTTACTATCAACAGGAATTGGCATTATATCCGTTTCAGGATACATTCTGGATGAACCTGGTCGGGGTCGTGAAAAAATAGTAGTTCCGTCTAGAGTAACTGAACGAGTTTCAGCAATGACACCATATTTAAATTGGATTATCCTTTTAATTAATGGTTCAAGAAGATTGCTTATTTTTTCCCTGTTACCACCTATTAGTACAAATGCATCGTCAGAGGAAATATCAACAGATTTCTTAAGGTTATCTATCTCATTGATAGTGATTCCATAATTGGGTAACTCATCGGAATGAAAGACACCACCCAAACCAAAAAATCTAACAAACTCTCCCAACTCTTTACCGAGTCTTATGTCTTCTATAGGTTCATAGCCAATCAATCCTCTTAGACCCCTTAAACGGATACAATTAATGACCGGGTCTGGATCTTTTAATATTTTTTTTATCACCTTAGATGATGAATTTGAGAACAAGGATGTTATGTCTTCAATTCTGTCGCCAATAAAGGAATCATCGATATCTCTATTTTTAAATTCTTCCGCAATTTTGATTAATCCGTACTGTCTTTTTGTTTCGTAGTCTAAAACTTTGATAAGTTGTGATAATTGCTGTACTCCCTTGACTTCGACTACCTGACCACCATTGACAGATATATTCACATCCTGCCTTATGCTCCCAATTCCTCGAGTGACTCTTTTACTACTTCGAAGTAATCGACCTAGAGTTAATGCGACGTTTACAATTTCTGCAGGAGTCCCAGATATAGGATCAAGTGCGATTTCGACTAACGGGATCCCAAGCCTGTCGAGTCCATATTCCTTTAATAGAGGATTGGTAGAAATTAATTTTGCTGCATCCTCTTCTAAACATATACCCTGGACACCTACCTTGTTAAAATTATCGACTTCTAAGTAACCTCCAGTTGATATCAACATAGTTCTTTGAAATCCACTAACATTAGAGCCATCTATCACTAATTTCCTCATGACATGAATTTCATCAACAATATTTGAACTTAGAGCAAGTGAAAACAACAATGCTGTTTCAAGTGCATCTTTGCTTACTTCATGCGGGGGCTCCTCGTCAGCTTCTACTAAACAGCTGTATCCTACTTTAGAATAATACTTGATTGAATTCATTTTGGAGTGTTCAAATAATGCAGCTTTGTCAAAATCACCCAATTCACTTTTTGTAGGTCTCAAAATACGAATAAAGTTGAAATCATAACCCTCGTCGTTGGATCCATCACCTTTGCAACTACAAAAGAGTTTAGACGATGTACTTAGTTGTTGATGTATTTCAAAGCCAACCTTTACGTGTAATTTGTCGATATCTAGATTCATCAAACTTGTCCTCTTTAAATCTTAAACTAGTGGCAACATATTAGAAATTTCACTAGAACAATCAGTTTTCATGATCCTAACAAAATCCTCAGCACCCGTATTATTACCTAATGCCCACATTGCTTTAACGACAGCAGTTTCTGAACTCATATTTGAAAGAGGGATAACACCCAAAGCCAAAAGGTCTCTGCCGGTATCATAAACGGTCATCCGTACCGTACCAAATATACATTGTGAAGTCATAAAAACAAAAATACCTGCCTCTATTAGTTTTTCTAAAATAGGAAAGCAGTCTTTACTCACATGTCCAAGCCCAGTACCCTCCAATATAATGACTTTATAATCCATCTGTAAAAAGTTCTCAAGAAATGAAGAACTAAATCCAGGATAGAATTTCAATAAAAACACTTTATCACTGAAAGCCGTCTTTGAAGTAAAATTTTTTGAAATATTCGCACGTTCCATCCCGTTGTGTAGTAATTTATTGTATGTTATGTCCGAATTCTCAATTAATGCAAAAGGCATAGCATCAAGAGATTTAAATGCATCACGTTTGCTGGTATGGTTTTTTCTCACTCGTGTCCCAAGATGACATGCAATTACTTCATCTGAAGTATTATGGTGCATACAAACAAAAATACCTGAATGTTTTGTATCCTTGATAAATCTTATTGCACCAACTAGATTGCTAAATGCGTCTGAAGAAGGTCTATCGGATGATCTCTGAGAACCAACCAAAACTACAGGAATTGGGACATTTTGGAGAGCGAAACTTAGTGCAGAGGAAGTATAATGCATTGTATCCGTACCGTGAGATACAATAATTCCATCATAGTGTTCGTTGCGGATAGCAAATGAAATTCTATCCGCTAGAGCAGACCAATGATTGGGATTCATGTTTTCACTATATTCATTGAATAAGAATTCAGGATAAATGTATCCGTAGTCAGAAAGTTCTGGAAAAGCAGAATATAATTCGGATGCACTCAAAAGTGAAGTTACTCCACCTGTTCTATAATCAATTTTACTTGCAATAGTGCCACCAGTGCTAATTAGCAATATTTTTGGTAATAATTTAGAACCATTGCGTTTATCGAATAAATTGCGGCTGTTATTATCATCGTTAGCAGTGGCATTATCACGTGGATCTGATTTTGCTATAGGTTTTTTTGATAATTGATCAACATTTTTACTAATAATTTCTATAATATTTTCTATTTCAATTCCAATATTGTAACCGCTTTTCAATTTTAAAACGATATATTTATCACTAAATGTTTCATATCTGGGTAAGATAATGCCAAAAAATTCTGCTTTTTTAGTAACTATTTTCACTTCATAACCTAAGCTAACATTAAATTTGTTTAAAATTTTTTGAGAATTTCTACTATAGTTTTTATCAGAGCTATCATGAGAATCGAGATCAATATTTCTTGTCAATTATACAAGTATGAAAAAGGTTAGAAAATATATAGTTAGATCATAAAAAGTAAATTTTAAGAAGGTAGTATATATAGCTCCTTAGGGTTTCACCAATAACTTTCCAATCATCCAAGGATGAAATAGACATGTATATTCATAAAATCCGGGTTTATTAAAAACAACAGTAAAGGAGTTGCTAAAAGAGTAATCAAAGGTCTGTTTTTTATCCAAAGATAGCAACGGTCCAGAGTTAACGAATTTTTCAGTTCCGTTAAGAGTATATATAGAGTCTTTTTTTAGTTCCATTACTTTATTATCTGCTGTAATTACAGTAGGAGTTAAAGCTCTTGCATTTAACATCATTACAATCCGTGTTCCATTTCCGGTCGTTTCTTCTAATGGTTCTCCCAGATTATTTAATACGGGAGTAAATTGTGTGTTATTAGAAACGTAGAATGGAAGCCCGATCTTTTCGGTATTACCTAAATCATTTATAAAGGTAACAGTATGAGGTAATGGAACATCGACTCCATTATACCACGTTATACTATCCCCGGCAGCTATTTCCACATAATCAGGAAAATACTTTGTATAAGATACAGTATGATTTCCTTCCCCCACTTTAATAGCGTAATTATCAGGTTTTACAGGTGAAGTGTTATTACCGGTTGAAGAACTATTGTTGTTTTTGGCATCAACTGTAGCATAAACGGAACTAATATGAATAGTAAAGATAAAAACAGTAAATAAGATTCCTAGATGAAAAATTTTAACAACTAGCATTACCTAAATCCATCTTTATTTCTTACCATAACAATATATTGGTTTTTATATTTAAGCTAAAAATAGGATTATTTGGTAAGCCAAAGCCCTAATTTTTTAAGATAAAACCATTATTTTAATAAAATTATTCATATCGGGATATTATAATTAGGTAAAATCATCCTGAAGTGATTTTGATTCGATTAATTCTTGAATCTCCTCATTCATCTTTAGGAACCTAATACCCTTTTCAGTAGTCCTGTATTTGCCGTCGGTGCCAAGAGCCAACAAGTTATTTTCCAATAATATAGGCAAGTATTCCTTTATCTGAGCATATGATAGAAAGGCCTTGTACATTATTTTAGTTTTTGAAATGCCTCCATTGGCGGCATTTAGGATATTAGAAATTATTTCGGTCCTATTCCGATATTTCACACAATAATATAGAAGAATGTATTATATAACTTGTATTGTTGATTATTCTATATTAATATACTATAGTCGATTTAATTATACATACGCAAGATTATACCAGGGTATTAATTATTGATTACTGATCATCTTTTCTATAAAGTTGACTAATAAGAAAATCAATTTTTCAGATTGTGAAGCGATTATTTTTGATATAGATGGTGTATTAGTTGACGTAAAGAAATCATATGATCAAGCAATAATAAAAACAGTAATACAAATGTAGATAACTTTCCATTTCAGGATATTATTTCAAAACTTCGAAATACGGGTGGATTTAATAATGATATCGATACCGCTTATTCAATAGTCCTAATAATTTTATATTGTATCTTTATAAATAAAATGAATACAGACAAGACCATTCAAGTTTTTCATAATATATTAGAGAAATTAGATGACAAGGGCAAAGACTCGGTAGAAAAAGAGCTCGGGAAGATCGGAAATATAACATCCATAACAAAAGAATTAAGGTATCCCAGTGATGACGATACGATTTCCACTCTTTTTAATGAGATCTTTTATGGTCCAATTTTATATAAAGAACGGTTCAATAAGGAGCCGATATATTATTTTGACGAGCCACTCATAAGCAAGGATATTCTAATAATTAAAGAGAGTACAATACGTCTTCTTTCAGAGAAATTTAAAGGAAATTTGGGATTGATATCCGGACGGAGCAAGATTGCGTCTTATTTCACTCTTAACAGTATCATAAATTATTTTAATGAAAATGCTTGTGTGTTTTTGGAGGATGAAAATAGAGAATTTTCCAAACCGAATGCATTTTCCCTACGCAAAGTATTTGATAAATTGAAATTAACTAGTGCATTGTATGTAGGAGACTCCATTGCAGATCTCTTAATGGTAGAAAATTTTAGGAAACAAACAGGAGAGGATAGAATATTTTTTTGTGGAGTATATGGGGATGATGATGGTGAAAACAACAAAGGATCAAATGATAAGAAAAGACTACTAAAATCAAATAATGCAGACGTAATCATCAAAAATGTAAACGATTTACCAAATATATTAAATAATACAAAAAATTAAAAGCACATAGTGATTATTGAGGATCATCAACGTACGTGTGAAATTGAAAGAAGGACAAAGGAAGTAAGTATAGTGATCAAGATCAATTTAGACGGAAAAGGAAATTCAAACGTTAATACAGGGATCGATTTTTTAAATCATATTGTAGTATCTTTTTCAAAACACAGTAAGATTGACATTGATTTGAAAGCAAAAAGCGAAGACGGTATCAAACACCATCTAATTGAAGATACAGGCATCGTATTAGGCCAAGCCATTGATAAAGCCCTGGGCAAGAGAGAGAACATTAATCGTTTTGGAAATGCTACAGTTCCAATGGATGAATCCGCTTCAAGCGTCGCTGTAGATCTGATAAAGAGACAATATAGTCACATCGACATGAAATTAGAAAGAGAAAAGATTGAGAACATGTCGCAAGAAGATATTATTCACTTTTTTCAATCATTTATTGGAAATATTAATTGTTGTATGCATATTATCGTACATTATGGAACAAATGATCACCATAAAGTTGAATCTGCTATAAAAGCCGCTGCAGTTGCATTGAGGAACGCAATAGGGATTGACCCAAACAGTGAGGGTGGTCCCACTACCAAAGGAATGATGTAGCATATGGTGAAAATATCAATTTTTGATTATGGAGCAGGAAACATTTTTAGTCTTCAATCTTCCTTGCAAAGAAACGGAGCACAAGTATCAATCATAAATGATTTTGAAGAATCATCAGAAGTGGATGGAATAGTATTACCCGGTGTCGGAAATTTTGATCCAGCAATTATTTCAATAAATAAATGTAAAACAGGATTCTCCCGATTTATTGAAAAAAACATTCCAGTTTTGGGAATATGCTTGGGAATGGAGATGTTATTTGAGAAAAGCGAAGAGGGACAATTAGCAGGACTTGACATAATTGAAGGAGAAGTGTTGTCCCTACCCAAAAACTTGGTAAAAATCCCTCATATTGGATGGAATAGTTTGGAGATAACAGACAAGAAGAGTAAATTATTTGAAGGAATACCAAATAAATCTTGGGTATATTTTGTACATTCTTATTATACTAAACCTAAAAATAGCGACATAATAACATCAAAATCGAATTATGGAGTACACATCCCGGCCTCAATAGAAATTGACAGTATTTATTGTACGCAGTTTCATCCAGAAAAATCAAGTACAACTGGCGAAAAAATGATTAAAAACTTTATAAATATTTGCAAACGATCAAAATGAAAAGCATCGCAGCAATTGATCTATTAGATGGCCAAGTAGTAAGATTGGTTAACGGTAAATTAGAAAATAAAACCGTGTACGGTGACAATCCATTAGAAGTAGCAAAAAAATGGGAATCCGAAGGGGTCGATATGTTACACATAGTTGATCTAAATGCAGCTTTGAATACGGGAAAGAACAATAGCGAAATAATATTAAAGATTATTGATTCGGTAAACATTCCAGTACAGGTTGCAGGTGGTATCCGAACTATTAACAGTATAAATAGATTCTTAGATATCAAAAAACCAATCAAGGTTGTCATAGGAACATTTGCCTTCAAACAACCTGAGATGATACAAAAGATATCAAAGAAAAGACTAAATCGGATCATAATTTCAGTAGATCATAACGAAGAAAATGTAATGATCTCTGGATGGAAGGAATTTTCAGGCATAAAACTATTTGATGCCATCAGGTTTTATCAAGAACTGGGTATTAATGAGTTCTTGTTAACAAACATTGGCAAAGATGGCACTTTGGAAGGTCCTGATATAGAAACACTAATTAAAATAAATAATACCTTTAAAGACATAAAAATAGTTTCTAGCGGAGGAGTTAGCAATATAATAGATATATTAAAGTTAAGGAACGTTAATTGTTATGCAGTAATCTTAGGGAAAGCATTGTATGACGAGAAATTGAAAATAGAACATGTTCAAGAATTGATTTAAAATGGCAGTGGCAAAAAGAATCATTCCCTGTCTGGATGTAAATAAGGGTAGAGTTGTAAAGGGTATTAACTTTAAGGAACTAAAAGATGCGGGAGATCCTGTCAAATTAGCCAAACAATATAGCGACGAAGGCGCCGATGAATTAATATTTTTAGATATTACTGCGGCTGAAGAACATCGTAAAACAATGAAAGATATTGTAAAAAATGTAGCTAGTGTAATAAACATACCCTTTACGGTTGGGGGCGGCATAAAAACATTGGAAGATGCACGCAATCTACTCTTAAGTGGTGCAGACAGGGTTTCAATAAATACCGCAGCAGTAGTAGATCCAGAATTGATCCAGGAATTAATGTGTATTTTCGGAAAGCAGTGTATAGTAGTTGCTTTGGATGTAAAAAGAAACTATGATCAAGGTGGAAAATATTTTTTTTCCAAGGATGGGAAAAAATATTGGTTTGAAATCAAGATTTTTGGTGGGAAAAAATCTACAGGTATTGATGCGATCGAATGGGCCAAAAAAGTTGAAAAAATGGGAGCAGGAGAAATACTTTTGACAAGCATAGATACAGACGGGACAGAAAATGGATACGATATTGAATTAATTAATTCGATTTGTGATAAAATAAACATTCCTGTTATAGCCTCAGGAGGCTGCGGATCGGTTGATGATATACTAAAAGTGTATAAAAAAACAGATGTCGATGCAGCATTGGCAGCATCTCTGTTCCATTTTAATAAGGCAAAGCTAAAAGATGTTAAAAAATACCTAGAGAAAAATAACATATTAGTAAGACCGTAACGCTCATTTAAGTTAATTTAAGTTATAAGGTAGTATTGGAAAAACAAAACAGTAACAATATTCTAAAATATTCTAAAATTAAAACTAAAAGTATTACTCATTAGAGGAGCATTCATCATGCATCTAAAGTGTTTTGACGATATCAAAAGTAGAAAACTCCTTCTTATATTCCTCATTCATAATTTTAATATCTGTCACTAAGGCATCTTTAGGTCCAAACTTACACCAACTAAGCATTTTATCAATATTGACATCCAAACCCTCCATTACAGATTCTACCCGTCCGTCGGACAAATTTCTAACCCAACCAACGATGCCTAGCTCCTCTGCTTTTTGAGCAGTGTTTTGACGATAATATACTCCCTGTACCTTTCCGCTTACAAAAATATGGACTCTAGTATAATTTATCAAAGTCAAAATCACCACGTGATATTCGAATCACATACAAAAAGTTATGAAATTAGGCCGCCTTCTTCTTCATAAAGATCCTTATAAGAGGTACCTTTTCTTATTAATTTTATATCGCCTTCACAAGTTTTCATCAGAACTGGGGGCTTAGTTTGACAATGAAAGGGCATATTAAACACTAGAGAATAGGCTCCCACATTATAAAACAAAACATAATTCCCAATGTTAGCATATGACAGGTCGGATAGTTTGGAGGTAGGAAAAACATCCAACGTATCACACAACCTTCCCACAAGATGAATATTCTTCCCAGTATACTGTTTGTTAGAATCGGAAAAGTAAAGATGATTGTTATTGTTTTTGGTTGATATTACTTCCTGAGGATATTCTTGTTTAAGTAAAGCAGCATCTAACAAAAGATGGTATCCTGTATCTAAAATAACTATTTTATGATCATTGTATTCTTTAGTGTTTACAATTTTTGAAACCATTATAGATGATTCTGCAACTAGGTATCTACCACTCTCTATCATTAGCGTAAATTTACCATGAGAGGACACTAGATTATTCAGTTTTTCTATATATACAGAGGACATTTCACTTGGGGTAGGAACGGGCTCGTTATAAAATACAGGAGTCCCGCCACCAATATCGAGTGTTTTTAATGAAAAATTTGGGATCTCTTTTTTTAGTTTATTTAATAACGAATTTAGTCGGTCTAGAGCATTAACATAACACACAAAGTCAGTAATTTGAGACCCCAAATGAAAATGAAAACCTTCAAACTCCAACAAGGGATTATTGAAAATGGATTTAACAATGAAATAAGCTGAATCAACTTTCCCACCGTTTAAAGGAACTCCAAATTTGCCATTTTTGTAAGATGCACGCACCTCAGCTTTAACGCCTACTTCAGGATTCATACGTACCATTACTTTAGGAATAATGCCAACAACGTTAGCAGCTTGAGCCAAATTAACTAATCCAAAGTAAGAACTTACGACAATTCTCGTAACCCCGTAAGAAAGGACCTGTTTATACTCATCTAGTTCCTCTGTTACACTTGTGTAGACAATATTTTCAGGATTAATGTTTAATTCCCGTATAAAAAACAATTCTCCCAGAGAAGTAAGATCAAAAGTAATATTGTCTTTCACGAATGTTCTAAGTATAGAGGGATTAAAATTGGCTTTAATTGAATAAGCAATCTTTACATGACCATGGAATTTTTCATAAGCTCTGTTAAGTTCTAAGACTTTATCATGCAGAGCCTCTTCGTCTACTAGATATAACGGAGTCCCATATTTTTCAACCAACTGGCTAATTTCTTCGTCTGTAAAGAAACGATTAATCTTAGATAACGTTACTTTGTTTTGAATAATCTGTAGTGCATTTTCAACCATTCTTTTTGTGAAAGTTATTCAAGAAATTATACTTAAAAACATTGCCCTTAAAAATTATTTTCATTTTAATAATTATGTTAAATAATTTATAATAATTTTTATGCAATATCAATAAAAAATATAAGAATACAACTTTTTTCAACTAATAAAGAAATCAAAATATGGAAGAAAATAGAAAAAATTACCTGTAATAAGGTACTGTAACTTTCTCACCCGACTTACTATCTCTTTGAGTTTTTATCTTCTTTACAGCATCTTCGAAATGTTTCATTGTAACATGTGCCTCTGTTGCGTGTTTTGCAGCGTCTTCAGGATTACTATATTTTTGAAGATACTCATGCAACACGAGTGAAACCGCCGTATTTGAAACAGCAGATACATCAGCTCCGCTAAATCCATCTGTAATTTCAGCGATTCTATCGAAATCAACGATGTCAGAAATAGGTTTTTCTAATGAATGAATCTCCAATATTTTCTTTCTTGTAGCCTTGTCAGGTAAAGGCACATATACTATCTTGTCAAACCTACCTGGTCTTAACAATGCAGGATCTATCATGTCCGATCGGTTAGTTGCGGCAATAATAACCACACTAGTTAATTGTTGAATTCCATCCAATTCGGTTAATAGTTGGGAAACGACTCTTTCAGTCACCATGCTGTCACCTCCCAGTCCTCTTACTGGTGCGATCGAATCTATTTCATCAAAGAAAACAACACATGGTGCAGCTTGTCTTGCTCGTCGGAAAATTTCTCTGATCCCTCTTTCAGATTCGCCAACCCATTTTGACAATAATTCTGGTCCTTTTACGCTAATGAAATTAGATTCAGATTCTGTTGCGACGGTACCAGAGGGACCATGCATCAGAATTCCTTTGGGATTAGAGTGGCCAAGTTTTGTATAAAGATCTGGGTACCTTAACGGCCATTCCACTGCTTCCTGTAACTCTCGTTTAACATCATCTAATCCACCTATATCATTCCATTCAACATCGGGAGATTCCAGATAAACTTCCCTCATGGCAGATGGCATCACTTCTTTAAGAGCATTTTCAAAGTCAGACATGGTAACAATTAACTTATTCAATACTTCAGGATTTATTTTCTCATCTTCCAAGTTAAGTTCAGGTAACAATCGTCTAAGACATTTCATCGCAGCTTCCTTACAGAGGTATTCCAAATCTGCACCAACAAAACCATGACTTACAGATGCTATTTTTTCTTGATTTACATCTGATTCTAAAGGCATGTTTCTTGTGTGAATTTGTAGGATTTCTAATCTACCACGTTTATCAGGAACTTTGATTTCAATTTCTCGGTCAAATCGACCAGGTCTTCTTAGAGCTGGATCTATAGCATTTGGCCTATTTGTGGCAGCGATAACTATAACTTTACCTCTTGCTTCTAATCCATCCATCAAAGATAATAACTGAGATACAACTCTTCTTTCAACTTCTCCTGTTACCTCTTCTCGCTTTGGAGTTATAGAGTCTATTTCATCGATAAACATTATAGAAGGAGCCTTTTCTTTGGTTTCTTTAAATATTTCACGCAGTCTTGCTTCAGATTCACCGTAGAATTTGCTCATTATTTCTGGACCAGAAATACTCACGAAGTGTGCATTACTTTCGTTGGCCACTGCTTTTGCCAACAAGGTTTTACCGGTACCTGGAGGTCCATACAACAACACTCCCTTTGGTGCCTCGATACCCAGTTTTTCAAATATTTCTGGATGTCGTAATGGCAGTTCTATCATTTCACGAACTTTTTGGGCTTCCTCTTTTAAGCCACCGATATCTTCGTATGTTACTTGGGGTACTCCACGAAGAGTTTCTCCCCTTTCAGCAATATGAAATACAGTTTTTTGAGTAACTAAAACGGCATCAACACCAGGACCTGGAGTGACACCTATGACTTGAAATGTAAGTCTACCACCAAAATATGGCACCATCACATTGTCGCCTTTGATTAATGGTACACTTTCAAGAGCATCAGCTAAATATCGTTCATCAATTGGAGGAATAGCTTCTAATGGTGCAACTATGACTTTTTCTGCAGGAACAGCTTTAATCTTTCTAACAATTACAGTGTCTCCTATAGCTACACCTGCATTATTTCTA
>Ga0310885_10000100_pt1 | contig 17015 bp, 21 predicted proteins | sample T60D2metaG_FD_203445 | JGI IMG/M metagenome (GOLD analysis project Ga0310885, IMG submission 203445) | Lab incubated soil microbial communities from West Virginia University Organic Research Farm, Morgantown, WV, United States - T60D2 | ecosystem: Environmental > Terrestrial > Soil >...
AGAGTTAATGAGTAGCTAATTATATCTTATAATAGAAATTCTGGTAAAAAAAATACGGCGGTTCCATATTTTATTATTATTCACATACCCTAAATTTCAATCTTAAAATAGACTTAAATTGGGATAACTTTGAGAGAGTTATTTATACTTGGATGAATTATTCTTTTGTTATTGGGTGCACATTAAATGAGTGAAAAAATTAAGTTATCTCCAGATGAATTTCGATTATTATCATTATTTCAGACTGTCACTGCCGCTGATGCCAGGGACTGCATAATTGATGAAAAAATGGAACGTGTAATTTTTGTTGTAAATAAAGGACAAATGGGAATGGCAATAGGCAAGGGGGGATCCAATATTAAGCAGCTACAAAACGTGATTAATAAGAAAATAGAGTTGGTTGAACATTCTGAGAATCCAACTGATTTTGTCAAGAATATATTCAATTCAAATATTATTCAAGAAATTCGCATAAACGATCGTATGGATGGAACCAAAATAGCCCTAGTGGTCGCAGACGCAAAGAAAAAGGGACTAGTCGTAGGTAAGGATGGAAGGAATGTAGACAAAGCGCGGCTTCTTGCGAAGAGATATTTTAATATTACAAACGTCCTGGTCATTAGTCCGGAACAATTAATTAAAAGTGAAAAGATGTGATATTTATTGAGTAAATCACCGTTAGGATTATTCTCGGGTAGAGTTTTGAAAACCAAACGAAAACGCTCCCGATGGTCAAACAAGTATTATAAACGTAGAATGTTGATGTTGGATAAGAAGGCTAATCCGTTGGAGGGTGCTCCACAGGCCAGAGGTATTGTTTTAGAGAAGGTTGGTATTGAATCAAAACAGCCTAATTCTGCAGTCCGAAAATGTGTACGGGTCCAATTAATAAAAAATGGAAAATCAATTACTGCCTTTTTACCAAGAGATGGTGCATTAAACTTCGTAGATGAACATGATGAAGTAGTCTTAGAAGGGATAGGAGGCTCAATGGGAGGAGCAATGGGTGATATACCAGGGGTTAGATGGCAAGTATTCAAAGTTAATGGTGTATCCCTTAATCAATTAGTAAGAGGAAAGAAGGAGAAACCAAGGCGATAACAATGAGTGGAAAAGAACAAGTAAATATGCTTCTGTTTAACAAGTGGGATACAAGAGATATTGAAATTGTCGATGAAGGGCTGAAAAACGTAATCCATTTACATCCCTCAATGACAATACCTGTAACCTTTGGACGTCATGAGCATCAACGATTGAAAAAAGCAGAGGTCAATATTATTGAACGACTGGTCAACAAACTTATGCATTTTGGAAAAAGATATGCCAAAAATACTGGACGAATGGGTGGTAAAAAGACAAAGGTTATGAACGTAGTAAAAACTGCACTTGAAATCATATCCATAGAAACCGGTAAGAATCCTGTAGAATTACTTATAAGGGCGATAGAAAATGCCGCTCCAAATGAAGATACTACCAGAATAGTTTATGGTGGTGTGGTGTATCATGTTTCAGTTGATGTTTCACCTTTAAGAAGGGTAGATCTAGCTTTGCGATTCGTTGCCGAAGGAGTACGCGAGTCGACCTATTCTTCACCTCAAGCCATGGAAGAGGTACTTGCCAGAGAAATAATGTTGGCTTCTGAGAACGACATGAACAGTTATGCGATAAAAAAGAAAAATGAGCAGGAAAGGATTGCAATGTCATCTAGATGATTACAAACTATCAATTTTTATCATTTATTTAGTGACATTCAATGAGTGGAAAGGATGACTATATTTTTAAGAAACAGAATTTATTGACGACCCAATCCGGTAGAAAAATTTTTAAAAGTGGTTTGATCAGGGACAAAAAATATAATTCATTTAAATTTTATCTTGATAAATCAAAAAAAGAGTATGATGGCTTTGTACAAAGATACAGAGATGGGATATATGCATTAATAAAGTCCGATTCTTCTCCAATGCAGACACACAGGGATTTTATAAAAGAGATTGGTGGTACTCCCGAATTAGAGATTACCCCTAAAGAACTTGAATCGCTAAAGTTAAAGTTAGAAGATCCAGCCAATTTATTTGACAGGATAAATAGAATACTTAATTCTAATTTTATAAAAATGACTTTTCCCGTATTCTATGCTCTTTTTGACGGCTATGCCGAGAGTATTGGCTTAAATGATTACAAAATGAGAGACAATGTGATAGATGGACACCTCATTGCCATTGATTTGAGCGAGCCTATGGATAGGATTTTAGATAAAGATGAAGACCTTGAATATCTTGAAGACTACAAATTCATTAATCCATACATACTATTATTGGCAAAGCAAAAGATAAGTGCTACAGCACCTGAGGTACTAGAAGAATTTCAATCCGGTTTTGATGATGCCCTGTTAGGTCAACAAATTGATTATGAATTGAAAACCAAAAAGCTTGAACTCACTTACGATAATTTAGAACGAAGTTACAAGAAATACCGATCTGTGCTTGGAACTGCCGGTAGAAATATGAGTCTTAATCAGAGGCCTTTGTCAGAAATTTATTATATAGGCATGGCAAAAGCTGCAGAGTGCGTTGGATGCGGAAATGAGATCCAAGATGCAATTATTACTAAGGGAATCAAGTCACCATCGTGGCCTCTTTTTTATTCAAACCTTACTCATGATGTAAAATTAGGGTTCAGGTTGACTTTGGAAAAGAGTAAGTCATATTTATCTGAGGCATCATTAGCTTTAGAAATGCTGGATAACGATATGAAGATCAAACCCTTCCTTGAATTTTTGTTCTTAACAGTTAGTCATTATAACGAATTCTGGTATAGAGAGCTTGTAACTAAAAGAGCAGATCTTCTTAATACATTTCAGAAAGAACTAGATAAAAAATAGCTTTTAGTTTAATGAGAAGGATTGTAAGAAATAATGTGGGTAGAAAAATATCGAATAAGTGAATTTGACAATTTTTTTGGGAATGAAAAATCACGACTTCTAGTAATAAACTGGTTAAGAAACTGGATTAAGGGCGCAAAACCTCTTCTAATTGTAGGTCCTCCAGGGACTGGAAAGACTTCGTTTGTAAAGTCATTGGCTAAATTACTAGATTTAGATTTGATCGAACTTAATGCCAGTGACCTCCGTAACAAGATTAACCTAGAGATTATCATCAATCCAATACTACTAAACAAAAGTATTTTTGGAAAGCAGATGTTGTTGTTCTTAGATGAGGTAGATGGCATCTCTGGGAGGGATGACTATGGTGGAATGCCGTTCTTGTCAAACATATTAAAGAATGCTGATGTTCCGATCATTATGGCCTCAAATTCAAAGAGTTACAAAATGAAAGACTTAATAAAAAATAGCAAGCTTGTTGAATTTAGACCCTTGTCGTCATTTGCAAGTTATATGTTGCTCCAAAATGTCATGAGGCGGGAGAGAAAGAATTTAAAAAGTTCGGAGCAGTTTAAGATTATTAGTCAATGTCGTGGCGATGCCAGGACCCTTTTGAATACTTTGCAAGCAAAGCTGGAAGGAGAAGTTAATTCCGATGGTAACACCGGTACTGAATCGTCAATAGAAGAGTGTATTAACAACTTTTTTTCTCTAACTGACATTTCACAAGCAAAAAAGTTGTTGATAACATCCTCAATTCGTTATACAACGCCAAAATACGGCTATACCTCGGAAGAACGTAGCAAAGATTTCTTAAATGCTTTGTATACTAGCATTGTTAGCAGTGAGAGAAAGTTGAAATCAGATGATTTGGCTAATTTACTAGAAAAGCTTTCGGAGATTGATTTATTTGTAGACAGGATTTATGAAAAACGGAATTGGAGCTTACTCAGATACGCAAACGACTTGTTCCTCAACAAATTATTTAGGATTAGTAGAGATAAGGCAATAGAATATAATCAATATTCTGTTCCATTCTCGGCGATGGGTCCAATATTTATGAGGGGGCAATCATTAAGACCTCTTAGAACGGAACTGTCAAAGATTTTTCACACAAGCGTATCTAAAATTGGTCTTTTCTATTATTCCAACTTCATTATGATAATGAAAAATCTAGCGATTAAAGATCTTGGTTTCGATAATCCTGACAACTTAAAGTTTAATGAACTCATTAACAAGGAAATTGAAAAACAATCAAGCAAAACAAAACTTTAAACAATGGATCTCGTTCTCATACGTAAATAGATTCTACTATGGATAAGGCTCCATTACTATCCCGTGATTGGATAAAGATGACTATGAAATATCCAGGGTTTTGCTTAATTTGTAAACAGAAGATCAACTCAGCAGAAGTAGGTTATTGGTCAAGGGCAGCTAAATCCATCCTTCATGAGAATTGTTATAATCTTTCTGAACTTCATGATAACAAGAATCAGGATTTATTAAACAACAAAACGGACCAGAGCAAAAATAAAGAGGACAACCTGTTAGCCAACTTTATTACACAACGACAAAATAAGGAAAAATGTTTCATTTGCGGTAGTCAGGTAGACTTTCGTGATACTCTGATACTGGCCCTTCTAAAACTTGAAAGAAATATCGGTACTTTAGAAACATTCTTTTGTTCCGAGTGTTTATCTATCTCAGACCTTAATGTATTTGAAGAATACAAACATGCCTTTTCAAAAAATCTATAATCCTGTTAGTATAACCTAGTTAACACTTTAAAAAGATTAAAATGTATAATCCTATACGATATGATGTAGTGATATATGTTGTCAAGTGAATATGAATATAATGTTAGTAAGCTCTTGGCAGAAAAAGTAAGAAGATTACAAGAATTGCAAAATTCAGATAAATCCTCTAACTATGAAAAGGATTTCTTAAGAATGGAAATCGAAACCCTTGAATCCTTATATGAAAATTATAACCTTGGTTTGAATTATTTTAGAAGGGCTAAGGGAGGCAGGAATGGGTTACGTGAACTTCGAGAAAAGGACTAAATAAATCCGCTTGGTTCAAAAGATGAATCAGCAATTATTCATAACAAAATCTATATTTAATACGGTTAAGGATTAAAAACATAATATATGCGTGAGGAAAAACTAAAACAATATTATGACCGAAAACACAGTGCTGAAGCAGGTGGAGGTCCAGATAAAGTTGAAGCTCAGCATTCGAAGGGGAAGCTAACTGCGAGAGAGCGCATAAATCTTTTATTAGATCCAAATACGTTTACGGAAATTGACAAATTTGTAACTCATAGAGGTGATGACCCTGAAGTAAAAAAATATTATGGTGATGGTTTGATTACTGGTTTTGGCACTATTAGCGGTAGACAAGTGTTTATCTACGTATATGATTTTACTGTTTTGGGTGGTTCGTTAGGAGAAATGGCTGGAAAAAAGGTATCTAAAGTAATGACACTCGCACTGAAGGTGGGATGTCCAATTATTGGTATACTTGATTCAGGCGGGGCAAGGATCCAAGAGGGTGTATCAAGTCTAGATGGGTATGGTGATATTTTTCTCAAGAATGCTCTTGCTTCGGGTGTTATCCCTCAAATAACTGCCAGTATTGGACCGTGTGCTGGTGGAGCTGTGTATTCTCCTGCTATGACAGATTTTGTCATAATGGTTGATAATGTAGGACAAATGTTTGTGACAGGACCGGAAGTTGTAAAAGAAGTTCTGAGTCAAGAAGTTACATTTGAGGATTTGGGAGGTGCTAGGACTCATGCTACAAAATCAGGAGTTGCACATTTCGTGGCGAAGGACGAGGTTGATTGTATGGATAAGATTAAAACATTGCTCTCTTACCTTCCTCAAAATAATAAAGAGGAACCAGAAATTTTAGCAGCTGATGTTGACGACCCTAACCGTTTAGATACTAATTTGATAAGTGTATTGCCGGACAATCCATATCAGTCTTACGATATGAAGGAAATCATTACTTCTATTGTTGATAGTGGTAATTTCTTCGAAGTTCACGAACTATTTGCGGAAAACATAGTGGTTGGATTTGCAAGGATGGGCGGTAGATCTGTAGGTATCATTGCAAATCAGCCTTTATTTTTAGCTGGTGCATTGGACATACACTCTTCTAATAAGGCTGCAAGATTTGTTAGATTTTGTGATTCGTTTAATATTCCCATAATTACGCTTGTAGATACTCCTGGATATTTACCAGGAGCTGATCAAGAACACAATGGGATTATCAGACATGGGAGTAAGCTTTTATTCGCATATTGCGAGGCGACTGTTCCAAAAATTACGTGTATTATCGGTAAAGCATATGGAGGAGCTTATATTGCGATGGGAAGTAAGAATCTTGGTACCGATTTGAACATTGCATGGCCAACAGCTGAAATCGCAGTACTAGGACCGGAAGCAGCAATCACTATTATACATAGGAAAAGTCTAAAAGATTCTTCTGATGCAGCAAGCAAAAAGAAAAGTTTGGCAAAAGAGTATCGAAACAAGTTTGCAAACCCATACATAGCTGCCGAAAGAGGAACAATTGACTCTGTCGTTGATCCCATGGAGACCAGACCATTAATCATAAGCGCTCTCAATGCCCTTTCTAGCAAAAAAGAGAATAGACCATGGAAAAAGCATGGGAATATTAATTTGTAAATAGGTGATTGGATGTCAAAACAAATAAGTAGTATATTGATTGCAAACCGCGGAGAGATTGCCCTAAGAATCATTAGGGCCTGTAAGGAGCTGGAAATAAAGTCAGTTTCAGTATATTCTGATGAAGATAAGACTTCTATCCACGTTAAAAGGGCTGATGAGGCGTATCATATTGGACCCGCGGCTCCTGCTCAAAGCTATTTGAACATGAGCCGCATTATGGAAGTTGCTACAAAAGCAGGGGTGGATGCGATCCATCCAGGATATGGATTTCTTTCAGAAAATGAGACTTTTGCTGAATTATGTGAGAAGAACAATATTATTTTCATCGGGCCTAAGAGTCTAGCTATGGAACTGACCGGAGATAAAATGAAGTGTAAGCGCATAATGAAACAGGCTGAAGTTCCCACAGTTCCGGGTAGTGAAGGAGTTATTGATGACGTTGATAAAGCAGTGGAAATTGCAAACGAAGCTGGATACCCTGTCTTACTAAAATCCGCATACGGTGGGGGTGGACGCGGTATCAGACTTGCAAAGGACGAAAAAGAGTTGAGGCAAGAATTTGAAATGGCCTCTGCAGAGTCGAAAGCTGCGTTCGGCAAGGCTGCTCTATTTGTGGAAAAGTTCTTGGAGAAAATTCGCCACATAGAATTTCAATTGGTAAGGGATTCACACGGTAACACCAGACATTTGTTTGAGCGGGAATGTTCCATTCAAAGAAGGCATCAAAAATTAATTGAGATGTCTCCTTCACCTATAATGACCGCCGAAAAGAGAAATGAAATTGGAGAAATAGCAAAGAGAGCTGCTGATGCAGTTGACTATCTTAATGCAGGAACAGCTGAATTTCTGTGCGATCCACAAGGTAATTATTATTTTATAGAGATTAATTCTAGGTTACAGGTTGAACATCCTGTAACCGAGCTTGTTACTGGTCTTGATTTGGTAAAGTTGCAAATATCAATTGCAAATGGCGAGCCAATCCCCTTTAAGCAACAGGATCTAACGTTTAATGGTGCTGCAATGGAATGTCGTATTAATGCGGAAGATCCATTCTATGATTTTGCACCCTCAGTAGGTAAAGTACCTTATTGCAATTTACCATATGGTCCAGGCATACGTGTGGATACTTATTTGTACCCTGGATGCACTGTCTCAGGTTTTTATGACTCTTTAACCGCCAAGCTAATCTCTTGGGGATCATCATTTGATGAATCGCGTCGAAGGATGAGAAATGCTTTGGATGAGTTCATAATTGAGGGAATAAATACTACTATCCCATTGTACAAAACCATAATGAATGATGAACACTTTATTAAGGGTGATTTGTCAACAGATTACCTTGATAGGTATTCTATCATAGAGAAAATGAGAAAAGAATTAAAAACCAGGAATTCTGATAGGCAAAAAAGACTTTTACCTGCAGTAGCATCTGCGATCATCCAAACTGAAAATGTGAAACGTCCCTCAAAGAGAGATCACTCTGTTCAGAATAACTGGAAATTTGGTGGAGTTGCTTGAAATAGAATGGAAATAAAGGTTGATGATATACAAGAAGAATTTGAAGGTAAAGTTATAGGTTTTGATAAGGATAGTAATTTAGTTGTCCAAATTAATGGATCAGATCATCTTATAAAAGTATTAGATATGAAATCGGATAAATTTGAATTCTTGTTTGATAATGCTTTTCATGAAATCAAGATTCTTGAAGTCACAAGCACAGAATTAAAGATATTGTTAGATGGGCAATCAATGGCTCTCAAGAAACATGCAAAACTAACTGAAATAATAGAAAAATCAAGAGCCAATTCAGGAGGTGTCGCCTCCATGAATACGATCTCCAGTCAGATACCTGGAAGGGTAATATCAATATCGGTAAATAAGGGTGATGCTGTCAAACAGGGGGATAACATCGTAGTTTTGGAATCCATGAAAATGCAAGTTGCCATAAAATCACCTAGAGATGGGACAGTAAGAGATCTCAAAGTTAAAGAAGGTCAGAGTATTTCAAGAAATGATGTTGTAGCAATTCTTGATTGATTTAGCAATAAATTGCCAATCATTGCTGCAAAAGATCAATCATTTAAACAACTAAAAGAAAATCAGAGTTTCACGAGATTATGGTCTTGATTTCTTCATAGTTTGGTTCTAGGAGCGGATTATCTGATACCCATTTATATATTATCTTATCGTTGTTATTGTCCACAATGAATATAGATCTTTTAGCTACTTTGAAATCTCTTAATTTACCTAAACTAGGCATTACAACATTGTACTTTTCGATCACTTCTCTATTATAGTCACTCAGAACTGGAAAGTTTAGGTTATGGTGCTCAGCAAAAACTTTATTTGCAAAAGGACTGTCTACCGATATACCCAAGATACTTATGTTTTCTTTTTTCAAACTACTAAGGGTATCTCTAAAATTACACATCTCCACCGTACAAACTGGAGAACCTGCGGCAGGGAAGAACGCCAAGATTGTCAATCCTTCTTTATTGTCCGATAATCTATGAACTTCCTGATTCGTGTCTAAGAGCTCAAAATCTGGCGCCTTATCGCCTACATTCATATTCTTACTAGTAGTCTCACTATTCAAATTGTTTTTCTGGTTCGAAGCCATATTATGATAATATGCGATCAGCATTAAAAAGAATCTTTCTATATTACCCTCAGAATTTTCTTCAAGGTATACCTATTATTATGAATGCTAGATAATGGTGTAGTAGTTAACCTTTGCTTCACGCAAAACTATTCCCGTTTATTTTTCTAAATTCTTTAATTAGGTTTTTTAAAGCGTCAATAGCAATTTTCAACTCCTCTTGAGTGTTTTGGTAACCTATGGAAAACCTTATTGAACCACTAATTTGATCATACGTCAGTCCTAAAGCTTTTAGAACATGAGATGCTTTTTGTTTTTTGTTTGAAGAACAAGCAGAACCAGTAGAAGCCTCAATACCATATTCATCTAGTTTTATCAACAAGTCTTCTCCATTTATTCCAGAAAAAGAAAAGTTAACATTGTTGAAAATTCGATTCTCCATTGATCCATTTAGTACAGAGCCTGGTATTTCATTAATTATTCTATCTATCATGTACTTTTGAAGTCCCTTAATCTTAATTTGGACGGATGCGAGCTTCTCCTTCCAAATTTCACATGCTTTGCCAAATCCAACAATGGCAATTACATTCTCTGTTCCTGATCTTAGATTCATTTCTTGTCCGCCGCCAAATATTATCGGCTTTATGTGTATTCCTTGTTTTATGAACAGTGCTCCAATTCCTTTTGGTCCGTTTATCTTATGGGATGAAATCGTCATCATGTCTATTTTCAGGTCATTAACATTTATCGGAATCTTCCCAAGAGCTTGAACGGCGTCTGAATGAAAAATAGTTTCATTATTTTTTGCTTTTGCGATTTCAACCATATCTCTGATGGGTTGTATAGTTCCTATTTCGTTATTTGCTAGCATTATACTAATCAAACCGGTTTTTGTTGATACCATTTCCCTAAAAATATCTAAATCAATTGATCCATCTTTCTCTATAGGTACATAATCTATCTCAAATCCCATGTCCTTCTCTATGAATTTGATAGTCTCTATTATGGAATCATGTTCTATCTTGGAAATCAATATTCTTTTACAAGTCGGTTTTAAATTACAGATCAGTCTTGCACTTCCAATCAGGGCTAAGTTATTAGATTCAGTACCTCCAGAGGTAAAATAAATTTCGTTAGATCTAGAGCCGATTAATTTGGATATCTGTCTCCTAGCCTTAGAAACGGCGAGATTAGATTTTCTACCCAAACCGTGAAGTGATGAAGGATTACCATAAAAATCGGTTAAAAATGGTAACATTTCATTTATTACACTAATGTCAATCGGAGAGGAAGATGCATTATCCAAATAAATGGGTTCCTTGGTTTTAGTAAGACTATTTTTTGACATATTTATCTATTGTTATTATCTCATCCTCATTGAGTTTTCCGATTTCTTTTTTTCCATATCCTTCTAGATCTAACGTTACATGTTTAAAGCCTAATTCTCTAATCTCAAATACTATTTTGTCAATTTTGTCTAGGTTGCATAACTTGCTGATTTCACTCCTCTCAATCTCAATTCTCGCTATTGTGTCATGATCCCTTACTCTTACTTGTCTAACACCAGACAATTTTTTTATTATCATCTCACATCTTTCAATGCGTCTTAATTTGACCGAATTAATTTCCGTTCCATGAGGAACACGTGACGCTAAGCATGAATTCGAAGGTTTATCATGAACAGACAAATTGTTAATCTTAGCAAAGTGGCGGACTTCTTTCTTACCCAATCCAATATCTAATAGAGGACTCTTAATTCCCATAGAATGTAATGCGATCATACCTGGCCTATCATCATCTACATCATCAAGGTTGGTACCATCTACAATTAGTGAGATGTTTTTCTCCTTTGCCACCTTCAGTAAATTGATGGCCAACTCATTTCTGCAGTGAAAACAACGAAGGCTGTCGTTCTTGGTGAAATTCGGATTATCTAATTCGTTATATTCTAACAAATGATGAATTACATCAATCTCTTTGGCCACTTTTTTAGCTGTTTCTAATTCTTCATTTGCCAAAGTCTGATAATTTGCTGTGATCGCTAGAACATTTTCTTTTCCTAGTGCTTGCCTTGCTGCGAGAGTCACTAATGCGCTATCTACTCCTCCAGACAGGGCGACTATAACCTTACAATTTCTGGATTTAAACCAGTTAATTAGTAAGGGATATCTGCTTTGTTTTGAATCTTCCATACGTTTAGTTGAATTGGTCGACATCCTAGATCAGCTATATGTCGTATAGATTCCTTTGAAATATTAAATTATTGACTGTTTCCATTGTCTTCTTAAAAGGGAGACCTAGCTTGTTTGCAATTTCTCTTATATTTTCAAACTCTGGTTTTACGTTAACTATTCTTCCTTGCTGATCCTTTGATATTTTTACACTTATGACATATTCATGGTTTTCTATTATGATGGGGAGCATTATGCTAAACCGCTCTAGTTTATATCTTTCATTAATTGTTTTTCTAATCCCTAGTGTTCCTGTCTCATTGAATATTAATTCGATGATCCTTTTTTCAATGTCCTCAGAGCAAATAACCTTCAGAATATGTACTGGTCTGTTCTTCTTTGTTATTCCGCTAACCAATGTAACATCCTTTACTCCTACATCCTGTTTTGATATCTTTTCTACCAAATCACCTATCATCTCACCGGTCATGTCATCAATATTTGTCTCAAGAACCGATACTGTGTCTGATTGAATGGAGTTATGAATATTTGATTTTCCAATAGAAATTCTCAATATATTAGGGATGCCCTCAAATTTCTTAAATCCAGTACCATAGCCTATTTTATGAGGTATAAATTCAGGATACGTACTAATAATTCTAGGATTCAATCCAGCCAAGATGGCGGCTCCAGTAGGAGTGGTTATTTCAGAGTGGATTGGACCCCCAGTTATTGGTATCTCCAAAAGCTTAAAAATTTCCAACACCGCGTTAGTAGGATTTGGAATCGTCCCGTGTGAGAATTGGGTTATTCCACCACCAACGGCAACTTTGGTAGAATAAAAAGTTGTATTAAAGAAAAGATCCAAATCATCTAGAGCAGTTGCACTGCCAATTATGTCTGCAGCTGTGTCGATGCTAGAGGACTCGTGAAGATGTAGGTCTCCAACTTCTTTATTATGAATTCTTGATTCTATTCTAATTATGGTTTTTATCGTCTCCATTGCAAATTTTTTTGCCGTATCGGAAAGATTAGTAACGTTGCAGCAATTTGCCAGAATTCTTAACATCTCGGAAGCATTTCGTTCTAGTGAATTCTCTTCAATCTCAAAATGAAATTTGGTTGCTCTTATCCCATTTGATTCAGAATTTATGAATTCTACCTTTTTTATTCTGGTATTGGAAAATAGTTTCTCTATCGTCTTTATGTTATTTATGATTCTATTCTTATCGGCACCACAATCCACCAAAGCAGATAAGAACATATCCCCTGAAATTCCTGCGACCTGTGAATCAATTACAACTATTTTTCTCAACTATATTTTTATTATATGGCTCCTCTATAATGGGTTTTAAGGTCCAGATCAAATTTCAATGGGTAATGCTCTGTTAGTACATCCGTATGAATATTAGATCTGAATTTTAGAAAGAATTTAAAACTATAAATAAAAAAAATAATGTCACATTTGTATGACAATATCTATAATTGGTTCTGGTAGAGTAGGGGCCTCAGTCGCCTTAAATTGCGGTATAAGAGAATTAGATCCTCAAATAAATCTGATTGATATAATCGAGGGACTGCCACAGGGGGAAGCAATGGATATCAATCATCAATTGTCTGAACAAGGTATAGATAGTTTTGTCCAGGGCACCAATGACTTTAGTATTTTGAGGGATTCGGAGATAGTAATTTTAGTTGCAGGGATCGGGCGTAAACCTGGAATGACGAGAATGGATCTCCTAAAGACGAATGCTTCTATTGTTAAGGATGTTTCAACAAAAATTGCTCAACATCGTCAAACGTGCAAACTAATTATAGTAACCAATCCTTTGGATCCTATGACATATCTTGCGCTAAAGACTACCAAATTTCCTAAGAATAATATAATGGGAATGGGAGGAATGCTGGACTTGTCAAGATTCTCTAGCTTCATCAATGAATATACTCGTTTGTCCCGAACTTCAATTTCAGCAATGGTGATTAGTGAACATGGAGAAAGAATGTTACCTTTAATTAGATTTTCTTCGATTTCTGGAATACCTTTAAGTCATTTCATAGATGAAAGGCAATCAAAAGAAATCTATGAAAAAACCAAACAAGTGGCTGCGGAAGTCATCAAATACAAAGGTGCTACAGTATATGCACCAGGTAATGCGGTGGCAACTATGGTTGAATCCATAGTAAAAGACAAAAGAACTGTTATTCCATTATCTACATATCTTGATGGTGAATATGGAGTAAGTGATGTGTGTATAGGGGTTCCTGCAGTCCTTGGGAAAAACGGAGTAGAAAATATTATCGAATTGCCCCTTAACGAATTTGAACACCAAGAATTCACAAACGGAGTTAAAAATGTAAAAGAGGCAATCTCTCTTCTGCCGCTTTAACTTGTTTGCATGGTTTATGGATCTAAGAAATATTCTATTAGACTATTACAATAACAAGAAAAGCCTTGATGAAGTGATCAAATCTATTTCACTTTTTTCTGTTGAATACATCGAGAATGATGTAGCTCAAATTGATATTAACCGCGATTTTAGAAAATCTATTCCAGAGATTATTCTGGCGTCAAGCAAAAAATCTAGCGAATTAGTGATCATTATTAATCGAATCCTCGAGAAGAAAGGCTATGTCCTTGTGAGTAAAATTAAGCCTTTGGTAGTAGGCAAGTTAGAAGATTATTATGGCAAAAAGGGTCTTATAGTAGACAGAAGCCACAATGGAACTTCATTATTAATCTATGACTCGATATCTTCTCTTCCTGTAAGTAGAGGTGGTAAAGTGGGAATCATCTGTGCTGGGACTTCTGATGTGGGGATTGCTGAAGAGGCACGCTTGGCAACTTTGGCAATGGGTTGCACGTCTTATCTTGCTTATGATGTGGGAATAGCTGGGATTCACAGATTGCTCAATTCATTGAAGCAAATGATGTCAAGTGATATTGATGTGATAGTAGCAGTTGCCGGAATGGAGGGGGCACTTCCAGCTGTAGTAACCTCTTTGGTATCAGTTCCGGTAATAGGAGTGCCTTGTTCTGTTGGATATGGTTATGGGGATAATGGTACAGGTGCTTTGGCGTCTATGCTTCAGACCTGTTCATTTGGTCTTTCTGTTGTAAATATAGACAACGGAATAGGGGGAGGCATTTTTGCAAGTATAATCGCTAACAAGGGCCGGTAGAGAGTAAAAATACATTCATGATGTCTATGCAAAATGTATTTTAACCTTAGAATTTTTTGAGTCATTTGTAAGGTTTTTGATGTTGACAGCAGGTAAATTATTTGTTAAAACCTTTCGTATTTTCGATACGAGGAAAGATGACAATTTAACTAATGTTCAACTAATTGCCATGATGCAGACATGTGAAGATCTAATGGACTTTCCTTCCGATTGGGTTATCAGCATTTCAAAACTTTAACAGGATCTTCAAGTAACCATTTGCGAAAACTTAGGTTCACTGCTTTGTATAATCATACTTTTTTTCATGACTGAAAGTTTAACGATGATTAGAGTTGGAATCCAAATTGTACCAGGGCTTTTGGACTTGGTATAAAGTCTATCATTCAAAACAAACTCAAAATGATTCAAATATTTTGGTTGATTGGCGGATTTAAAATGAATCTTATTTCAAGTTTGATGATAGGTGTGATCACTTAATTGGTCAGCATTATTTATTTTGTCTACTGTTTTAAAACGTTTATAAGAGATTTAAGAGAGTTTTTTTGATTGTTAGTATAAAGGAGAAGAGGTAATGAATGTCTTACATTAAAACGCTTAAAAGAATAAGAAATAATAAAACAAATTATAGAAAAAGAAAGGCTGTGTTAATTAGCAAAAGAAATTTCATAACGGTAAGAATAAGTAATCAAAATATTCACTGTCAATTAATCAAACCGGCAATAAAAGGTGATATCGTCCTCTCGTTTTCCAGTAGTAAGGAACTGACTAAATTTGAGTGGAAAGGCTCTACCAACAATTTATCAGCTTGTTATCTGGTCGGATTGATGCTTGGAAAAAAAATGCTTGCCAAAAAAATTGATTCTGCAATTTTATATACCGGTCAAGCATCATTCACAAGCAAGATAGCAGCTTGTCTTAAAGGCATTGCTGCTGCTGGGGTCAATATTCCATTATCTGAAGAAACTTTGCCTGATGAGAATCGAATAAATGGTTCACACATATCTCAATATGCCACCATTCTGAAGGAGGATAAAAATAAATATGAGAAACAATTTTCTGGGTTATTTAGTAAGAACATTAATCCAGAAGAATATCCAAAACATTTTGAAGAAGTGAAAACACGAATTTCTGCTGGAAATTTCAATTAAGGTGAAACTATGACCACGAAAATATTCACCGAAAGAATAATAAACAAAAAAATAATTGATTTTGATAAGGTACTGATGTGTTGAGAATGAAAGTTATTATGATTAATAGATTGCTAATGCCTTATGGATCGGGTGTAATTAATGAGTAGGATGTCTAGACCTAGTGAACCTGAAGTAGAATGGAAGCCAAGAACTGCACTAGGTATTATGGTAGCCAATGGGAAAATAAACTCCATGGAGCAAATTTTTGAAAATGGTATGAGGATTCAAGAATCTGAGATTGTGAAACACCTTTTACCTGATATCAAGACTCAAGTAGTAAGTGTTGAAATAGTACAAAAACAAACCGATGCAGGCGAACTCACTAGATTTAATGCTCTTGTGGCAATAGGCAATGAGTCTGGGTGGTTTGGAATTGGAAAAGGTAAAGCCTCACAAATGAGGAATGCTATCGACAAGGCCACCAATGCTTCTTACCTAAACGTCATCCCAGTAAAATTGGGATGTGGAAGTTGGGAATGTCGATGTCACCAAGCTCATTCAGTACCATTTAAGGTACAGGGTAGAGGTGGCAGTGTAACGATTGAATTGATCCCTGGCCCTCGTGGATTAGGTATAGTGGCCGGTGAGAATATCAGAAACTTGTTGAAATTAGCAGGATTAAAGGACTGCTGGAGTAGGTCATTTGGATCTACCAACACAATGTCGTCTACCGCAAAAGCAATTTTTAGTGCATTGAGAAGTACGTTTATCACAGGATAGGAATTGAAATGGTGTATTTAGTAGTTAGAATGAAAGGGACTGTTAACATTCCCAATTGGGCAAATGTAACACTTGAAGGTTTACATCTTAACAAGAAATTTCGAGCAACCCTGATTCCAGAAAATGACCAAACGTTAGGTATGCTCAGGAAAATAAAAGAAATTGTTTCTTGGACATCTGTTGAGGAAAACTTTATCAGAGAATTTATCGAACAAAAAGGCCGTGCATCATCATCTAAACTGTTATCCAACCAAAGGCAGGAGGAATCTGGAAAAACATCCAATCCTGACATTGATAAGGTTGTCTCTGATATCTCCAAGAATGAAACATATCTTTCTAAATTAGATGGAATAAAACCATGGTTTGCGTTGAATCCTCCTAGAGGCGGATTTAAGAAAAAATCAAAGCTTTTGCACTCTCAAAACGGAATATTGGGGGAGAATAAAGATTTGTTAGAAATCGTAAAGAGGATGATGTAGCTAATGAATAATAATTGTTTGTCTGGTAGCAAAGAATTGCAAACTTTAATATTTATACCAAAAGTTGCTTATCCACTAAGGGAAAATTGGTGATAAT
>Ga0310885_10000109_pt1 | contig 16663 bp, 12 predicted proteins | sample T60D2metaG_FD_203445 | JGI IMG/M metagenome (GOLD analysis project Ga0310885, IMG submission 203445) | Lab incubated soil microbial communities from West Virginia University Organic Research Farm, Morgantown, WV, United States - T60D2 | ecosystem: Environmental > Terrestrial > Soil >...
GCTTGTCTATTTACCGACGCCAGGGGTAGAAAATCCTGGTACTATTAATAACTCTAAACCCTATAATGAAATTTATGTTCGCCAAACTATCCATGGTGTATGACAGCAAACTCTATAGAGCATAGAAAAATAAGGGATAAATCCATAATAGTAGAATGATGGGTCCCCACTTTTATACGATGTTAATCAGGTAAATTTAATGAACATGACTAAGAAAATAACTGTCACCATAGTAATTGCGATAGTATCATTGTTTGCTGCATCCGGCATAACAAGTAGTTCCGTATTTGCTCAATCTGATGGCGATGACGAAACAGGAAAAAACAATTATGAAGAATTTGTTAATTGTCTGGCTCAATCAGAAGGCGAAAAGGGATTTGCATCTGAAAGCGAAATAAGGGATTGTTTTAGACCAATTTATGATCCAGAGGCAGGTGCTAACACAGCATCCAGTGATAATGCTGACGACAGTAGCGACAGTAGCGACAGTAGCGACAGTAGCGACAGTAGCGACAGTAGCGACAGTAGCGACAACATTGCTCCAAACTCAAATAGCGGTTCAAGTAATTAGTACAACGTTAATGGTGGGCTACGAACACACGCTTATCTATAAGCCACAAACAAGATAAAGAAAATGTTACCTTACCATCCACTTACTATCCGAATGAATGGCAAGGTATTATTTTTATTTACCATACTATAAAAATCAGAAAATTAATTTTTATACACTGATCATAACAGTGGTAAGTTAATGATAAAGAAGGAGTAGCATCATGATCATATCGATTTCATGATGAATCATTTTGTTTTCTTTTGCATTATTGTTATATGTAGAATTCTATTGGACTTGAGCTAAAAAAGAACAACTTTCATTATATGGATGAAGAATAATAGTATAAGATCATTTGTTAATAATATTTAGGATATTACCATCAGGATCTTTGAACCATGCCACTTTCATATCACCATCAAAATGAATATCATCTTTTAATGTTGTATTAGGCAAGTCATAATGTTCAAACTTTACACCTTTAGATCTAAGGTTCTTTACCAAAACATTCAGATCCTCATCCACTACCCAAGTTGCGCTAGTGGCTTTATTAGTTCCAGCAAATTGTGATTGATATACTATGATGGCAGAGGTACCACATCTATAAACCACTACTTCTTCTCCAACAGAGTCTATTTTTTCCAGTTCCAAAATGTTCTCATAAAACTTTCTAGAAATTTCTAAATTCTTAACAGCTATATTTGCTAGCGCATTTTTAGTACTCAACATAATAAATTCCCCATTCTGAATTAGAGATGTCAACATTCCCATAATTATGTAGATTCAAAAAAGAGTCGAATAGTAGTTGTAGTCTTTGATCATGGATCAATTGTTTCATAGCTGAATATGTTCAATATGTTATAAAAATGGGTAGGGGAGTGAAAGTATAGTTAGTTATTTTGGTAAGAGTTGCTTGAGTTATCCGAGGGGATCCATATTTTCAATTTTCTTAATCTTCTTCATCTGACTCTTCGTCCGAGGAATCTTCTGATGTGGATGAAGATGTACCTGGTCCATTCACTATTACTTCACCAACCATGGTGGGATGATATATACAATAGTAATCAAATTCTCCAGGAGTATCAAATGTCAGACTATAAGACTGATTTGGAATTATAGCATCAGAATCAAATAGATTGCCCTCATCCAAGTCACCATCCTGTCCAGAAGTTACCGTATGAGATATGGTATCTCCATTAAACCACGTTACTGTTTGTCCAGATTCAATCTCGATAGGGTTTGGCGAATAGGAATTATCACCATCTATTCCCAAAATCACTGCAGATACGGTTTTGGATGCTAAAGTGCCATTTTGTGGAGGTGAGGTGGGAGGTAAGCTAGGTTGAGGTTTTGATTCAATGCTATCAGATATTGGCAATATTCTATAAATTGATCCCGTGTAGCTTAAAACATACAAGTACCCATCTGGACCTACCTGAATATCGGTTATTCCCCCGAAACCTTGTCCAAAGATCAGGGGCTGGTTTTCTTTAGGCTCATCTACTTCATTATCTTGTAATAATTCTGTATTACCAACATAAGTATCATTTATGAAAATAGCATCTCGTTCTTCGTTCAGTGTAAATCTATACAACAAGCCATTGTTGATATCACCTACAAACATATTATTTGCAAATTGATCTCCAAGCCTATGTGAATTTAAGAATTTAAGGGCTGTCACGCCTATTGTCGTATCCCACACAAACTTTGGATCAGCATACTGACTTTTCCCAAAATATACCAAATCTGCTTCTGTGGTACCATGTTCTAGTAAATCCTTGTCCACATAGCCCTGGATTTGTTCCCAACCACTATTAAAGCCAGGAAAAACCAGATTAATTTCATCTGCCGCTACTGGACCATTTTCAGTATCCCATAAGTTCCCTGTCAATGGATCGAAATCTATGCCAAAACTATTTCGGATACCCATTGCATAGTAGACATTCAAAGGCAGCCCTTCCCCAAATATTGGATCACCGGGATCTACTATACCACCGTCTTGAGTGATTCGAAGTACGCCTCCCAGACCATTCGGGGCCGGCCCATCAATTATATTTTGGGCTTGGGTTCTGTGGCCCCCAACTTCCCCTATTAAATAGTAGACATTATTATCAGGACCAATTCGAATTTTACCACCATTGTGCTCACCCCTACCATTTACTGGAATTGCGGTTAAATCCAATAATAACACTGGATTTATCAATCGACCATCAACAAATTCATAACGATATAATCGATTTCCTAATGGATCAACAAGAGCATCAACATCACTGCCGTCTACACCATTGCCTGATTCAGTATAAGAGAGAAAAACATAAGTTTTTCCGTCTGTTTGTTTTGACACAGCTATACCTAGCAAGCCGCGTTCTATTGCACTTGCTACCGGTACATCAAGTACTGGTTGAGGCAACACAAAACCGTTTGTAACTCGCATCACTTTACCTGTAGTTTTCTCAGTGACTAGAATGTCATTAGGACCAAGAAAAGCCATACTAGTAGGAAATTCCAGACCATCAGCTACTTTTTCAACCGTAAGGGTATCATCATTGACTGTCGGTCCGGTGGGGGATAAAGGGGCTTTTGCATAAGCCCCATAAGAAACCTGAACATATGAAGAAGATATAGTAGAAAGTAAAATCAAAGATATAGCGAAAAAAGAAATCAATAGTTTTGTTCTATGAAACATGGATAAGTCTAATAATATAGAGAAATATCATAAATTAATTAAGGTTTCGTAATAATCTATTAATGTTCAACTATACAGAATTATTTCATTATTAATCACATAAAATAATAATATCATCAACAATCTTGAATTTCTCAAGAATATTTTGCAAGAGCAGTGAATTTAACTGGAATTATCCATTGGAATTAGAATCCTCTAATACATAGCAATGAGTAATGAATATTAGTCCATGTCCCTAGAATGTCGCCTTTCTTAATCTCTGATAACCTTAGACCCCACCACAAAAATTGAATCCTAGTGAAAATCTTGACAAGTATTAAAGAAGAGTCAATAATTAGATTCACTCGTGATTCAAATAATAGATCTCATTCTTATTCGAAACAGTCAATCCAGTATGTGGGCCTCCACCACTTGCATATATCTTATCATCATATGAAGCAACACCCAATCCGTGTCGAACAGTGGGCATTGGCAATTCTTGGCTCCAAGTATCAGTAGCAGGATCATAACGTTCATTATTATTAAACGTTCCTTGATTTTGTTCACCTCCCAATACATAAATTGACCCATTTACTGATGTGGCCGCAATACCACTCCTTTTTGACGGCATTGGCTCAAGATCAGTAGTCCATAAATCCGAATCAGGATCATATTCCTCATTTACATCTACATTTACTAATGAACCAGTAAGTCTACCCCCGATCACATAAATATTTCCATCAACCACGGCAGATGCAGCATGATGTCTAGATATAGGCATCGAAGATAGTGTCATCCATTCAGTGGTAATCGGGTCATATCCTTCTACAACTACTTGAGAATGATCATAACTATCTCCTCCAATTACATACAATATTCCATTAACGAAATTTGCATTTGGCGAACCTCGTGGTGTAGGCATAGGATTACCCACGGTCCAATTGTTGGTAGCTGGATCATAAATGAATAGGTTGTTACTAGGGATCCAATTCCCCGTATATCCTCCAACCACATAAATCTTGCCCCCATAGGTGTCTGAAGAAGAATGATGAAGAGGCAAAGGTAATGACTTTATGTTTTGAGCCCAAGTATTATCAGTTGAATTATACATTTCTACAATATCTGTAATTTTACCATCAAAAGTAAAACCACCTATCACATAAACTGTGTCATCCAAATTAGCTGCCGTTACCTCAGTTCTCGGATTGGGTAAATCCATACCCTTCATTCAAATAGATTTTCCGGAGAGGGTCGCGGCCGCTAAAGAGGGATTAAAGATAGGAACCAAAAAAACTGCAATAAAAAAGATCGACAACATATAAACAAAACATAGAATAGGTATAAGAAATTGTTTCATATTCATAGTCTGACCATAATAAATATAAGATTAATGGCAATCCTCGAATATGATAACATCATGATTTGTGACAATAAAAGTTGGTAGAAATATGGAAATAAATAAACCAATCAGACAATATTTCTTCACCTACAATGTAAGTTAGGCAATTCGTCTCAATTAGTTAAATCATTTTCGTAATGACTGATACTGAAAAATGATAGGTAGTGATAAATCATTTCCATTGAATTCTGAATTAATTAGCAGAACAAAGACTCAATACTCCCGAGTGCGTCATTTAATCTTTATCACAGAATAGTCAAGTTTTAGACCTACTCTTTGTAATTATCCTGTTCACATAGATAAAGTATGGTATGAAGTAACAGACTACCAAACAAAAGATATAAAAGCTGATCAAGTAAAGAGAACTAAATTGGGTTGCAATAATTAGATTAGAATTCTCACCCCTATTTGGATTAAGATTGATTTGATTTCCTAAAGAAAATCCAAATCATTTTGAAGGATGAATTATAATAGTTAAAGTTAAATACTTGAACCTAAGGGAAGCATGGAATTAATTTCCAGAATATATCATATTATTAAATAATTATGTATATACGCCTTAAGATAAATGAGGTTAGATTTTCCACCTAAATATACTGAAACCATAGGTGCTGTAAAGATCCACTCACTTCAAAAAATATATGAAATAGATTCCGGGTGTAATTTTGGTACCACTTCGCAGGCATATAACAGTTTGACCACGGCATTTGACAATGACACATTATCACAAATATTTCAAGCCATGGCAGTTGTGATTCCAGTTAAGGATGAAAAATTGAGTCTTTTGGAAGGGGTTTTAAGCGGTATCCCTAACGAATGTTTAATAATCATAGTATCAAACAGCCAAAGACATCCCGTTGATAGGTACGCTATGGAAGTGGAAATGGTTAAACAGTATTCTCTGTTTTCAAACAAAAGGATTATCACAATACATCAAACGGATCCTAACCTTGGTAGAATATTCCACAAGATTAATTACCCTTCTATTTTGGATCACAATAACCAAGTTCGTCAAGGCAAAGCAGAAGGAATGATAATTGGGATTTTGCTATCCAAATTGCTTAAGAAAGAGTATGTGGGGTTTGTAGATAGTGACAATTATTTTCCCGGAGCAGTAAATGAGTATATCAAGATCTTTGCATCGGGTTTTGCTATGTCAAATTCTCCTCTGTGTAATGTAAGAATATGTTGGCACTCTAAACCAAAAATAGCAAACAACAAAGTATATTTTCCAAAATGGGGAAGAATATCTGAATATAGTAATAAATACCTAAATGACTTGATCTCATACATTACCGGATATGAGAGAGATATTATTACAACGGGTAATGCTGGAGAACACTCACTTTCTATGTCGCTTGCAGAAAACCTAGATTTCTCTAGTGGATATTCCGTAGAACCATATGAACTAATCAATATCTTAGAAAAATATGGAGGTATTATTTCCAATAAATCAGTGGACATCAGACAACATGGTGTGGAAATATTTCAAGTTGAAACAAGAAATCCCCACTTCCATGAAAATAAAGGAAATGAACATATTCAAGGAATGCTTCAAGAATCCCTGAATGTAATTAATAATAGTAAAATCTGCAATACTGAAATTACTACAGATATAAAAAATCATTTACTCATGTTACAGCAAAAAGATAGTCTTAGTAATATCAAATCAAATGATAAAATTATTTTGATGGATCCGATTAAGACTATTGAGATAGATAAATTTCATGAACTTGTAGTTGATAGTCCAAGGCTATTAAAGCAATTCAACATTGATGAAAAATAGTATCATTTGATTATCGCCACTAACATCAAGGAGGACCCAGAAGGGTATCTTTATGTTCTTTCTCATCTCTATGGTAATCTCTATAGAATAGTTCCTAATTAAGACTAAGATCTAATTATTTTTGTTGATTCATGAGTTTTGAAATCAGACTAATCTACTTTTTGTATTTTCTTTAATAAATCTTAGAAATCATCAATCTAGAACAACAATTTAACAAATTAGTCAAGATTTCAGCAAGTATGAAAAGCCAATCAATCACAAAGAGGATATCATAAAAAGGTGACTCAAAACCACATATTGTAATTTATGCAAATTTGCAGCCTTGTAAATAATAAATTAGATTCATGCAAATTGGTGATAAAATTACAGGATCACTAAACAACAATTAGAAAATCCAATCTAAAAATTATGCAGTAGGAAAGATGAAATTGTATAATCAAATTTTAAATGCAAACCAAATCTTGATTCTAACAAACCTATATTATATTAGAAAACAATCGTATGTATTATATAGTATTTTAATAAATTAATGGTGTGAGATGAGGGATTACTAATGACGATGCTTAATCTAAATGATACCATATCAAAAACCACAGAATATAAAAAATATGTATCTATCATCATACCTACTTTTAATGAATCTAGGAATATTACGGATTTACTTAATCAAATTCAATCAAATATACCTGCAGGAACGAATGTAGAAATCATAATAGTGGACGATAACTCCCCTGATGGAACTGGTCTGATAGTGGAAAAATATATCAAGGAAAAAATGGGCACTTTATATAGAGATCAGGTAAACCCAAGCACCTCAATAAAGATAATTCATAGAAAAGAAAAAACTGGCTTGATTTCGGCTCTTGTGAACGGAATCAGTACAAGCGAGGGCCAAAACGTCCTAATCATGGACGCTGATTTTTCACATCCTCCCGAGGTAATAAACAGAATGATATCAGAGTTAAAGAAAGAACCCAACTGCATTATTATCGGTTCTAGATATATTACAGGCGGAGCTATCAATGGGATGCCTCTTAAAAGATTATTGCTTAGTATAGGAGCAAATTTTATTGCCAGACATGGATTATGTTTAAAAAATGTTTATGACCCGATGTCAGGGTTTTTTGCTTTTCCAAAACATACACTTCATGGCATGGAATTTAATACAGATGGATTTAAAATATTGTTAGAAATTTTAATAAAGAAAAAAAATACTGTCAAGGTGAAAGAAATACCCTACACTTTTAAGGATCGAAAATACGGACAGAGTAAACTCAACTTTCCAATAATTTTGGAGTATATTAAGGCAGTTTGGAAACTCTATCGTTATGGAAGAAAATCTAAGAAACAAAACACTCAATTAGAAAAGAGAAAATCGGTTCGATTCATTTCAAAGGCGGCTAGGTTCTACACTGTAGGATTCAGCGGCTTTGTTTTAAATTATTTGATATCAATTCTTTTATCAAATGGTATCTTGGGGAGCTTTGGATATTTGCAAGCCACTGCAGTCGGGATAGCTGTATCAGTAACCACAAATTTCTTGCTAAATAAATTCTGGACTTTCGAAGACAAAAATGTCAATTTGACACGATTCTTAAGGCAATACGGAATGTTCATTGGATGTAGTTCATTGGGCATCCTAATACAGTTCTTGTCAATATATATGCTCAGAGAATCAGGAGTTCCATATGATATTTCACTCTTAGTAGGAGTCACAATAGCATCAGTTAGTAATTTCTTATTTAATAAAAAATGGACTTTCAAGGAAAATATATGGGGATAACAAAATTGCGTAACTGAATCCTTTTTAATTTCATATATACAATCAAACTGAGTTGATATCTATATAATCTTATTTCAATTGGTATTCAATTACGATGTAATCTGTTAGTGAAGAGTTTGACACGAAATCTATATCAGAGAATGTAATATATTATTCACATAAAAGCAAAGATACTGAAATAAAACAGTGAAGAATCAAAATCGTCCTTCCGTGATAGGTTAACCTAAAGGTATCTAGTTCAAAGTTTCTGCCATGTAACCATTAATAACTATATTAATTAATAAGCAAATATGAGAGGTATAGATAATTAATGAATTCTATGTCTTCATCATTATCAAGTGGTAGTGAAACTGCAACTACAACTCCGATTACGACAAAAATTATTACTATTGCAGACTTGAATAACTTAAAAAAAGATCGAACAATCCTTATTGCTGGATTCCCAGGACCTGGGCTAGTCGGCTCAATTAGTACAAGCTATATAATTGACAAATTAGAAATGTATCAGATTGCATTTGTAGAATCTCATTACATATCTCCCGGAGTAATATTTATTGATGGTAAGTTAAGACATCCATTTAGGTTATACGCAAACAAGGAAGGAAATGTTTGTGTTTTGGTATGCGAAGCGCCCATAATGATGGATGGTATACATTTTGTTCTAGATGCTGTAATGGATTGGGCTATGAAAAATTCGATAGAAGAAGTGATGGTTTTAGATGGAATTCCTGTTCAAGGCATACCTGATTCTGATAGAAAAACAGTGATTTTGGCAAGCGAGAATATGGAACAGAGTACAAATAAAGAAATTAAAGTTACAGATGATGAAGTAAAAAAAGATAATGGAAGTGAGACCGAATTTGCCCCGGACGATGGATCTAACCCACAAAGTAATTTCAATAGAAAAGCGATTGAAGATTCAACTAAGAAGTATACTACATTCATAGGAGGTATTGCAGGCGGATTGTTGTCTGCTTGTTTATCTAATCAAATTCCATGCGCTGCAATCCTTATTCCATCTTCGAGCGGAATTCCTGATCCTGAAGGAGCTTCTTTATTGATTGAATCATTTAATAATTTTATTAAAGACAATAAACTAAAGATTGAGACGAGTCAATTGAGAGAACAAGGACAAAAATTGAAGAAACAATTAGAACAAATTATCAAAGCTGAACAAGAGCAGCGTGCTGCAGCTGGAGGAGGAGGAGTAGGAGGATCTGAGGATGGGAACGTTCCAAGTCATCGATTGATGTATGGTTAAACATTGATTCTCTTTCATGGGAATACAAACACATATTTGAACACATTCGCGAAGCATCTCAGAATCGTCTTACCTACCTACCTTTACCAAATTATTCCAGAATGGTGTAATCCGCCAGAGACGAAGGCATAACCTAGAGATGTTGGATGACTAGCATTTTAAATTAAAGACAAATAACGATATTTTCTTGATTGTATGATTATCTAATAAATATAGATATTTAATATAGTATTACCACTAGTCACATACTAAGGAAATATTTTCTATTAAAATAGTAGAAAATTAACAATAATTAGAACAAAACGGACAATTTGACCATCAGAAAATAAAGAATGAAATAATGAAAGACTTTTAGGCTGAGAAGTATTACGAAAAGTCCATCACACTGATAATAGAAAAATAAAATGCAATAACTGCGTTTGCTGGATTTACATCTTTATAGGTGCTCTAATATCGTACATGGTACAGCTTTCAGAATCAAATATACTAACTTTAACTGTATTTGATGCCATATTGGAGTTCATTCTAGGTTTCATAATCATAATGGTTTCTGGTGGACAATGATCATGATCATCTAACTGTCGCACCTTTGCAGTATGATTATCCATTAGGATATAGGTTTTAGTAATCTACCATATCAATAACTAGATTATTTTTTTTACAATCAAATGAAGTGTCCCTGCACGTCGATATAATTCGCCAATAATATCAAAAGTATTACCTTTTTTTAATAGCGCCCTAGGACCAAAGTAATCCCGGGGTTCCAAAGAAGCATACCACTTTTCATTAACGATTACAATTGCTTTGCCCATTACAATCTTTTCAACGGATACAGAATATTTACTTCCAGATATAAACTTGATAGATTCGATTAATGCAACTGTATTCTTATTCAGCCATATAGTTCGCTTCATTTTGGTTAGGTTTTCAATCGCCTTTCCAATAATCTCATGATCAATGCCCATTACCTCATTTAGATATGAAACTTCTAGTCCAGTTTTCCCTGCCTTTCCGAGTAGGTCATGTATTTGTCTTTGAACTCGCTCGACTAATTTCTTTCTATCCAGATTCAATGAGACTTCATAAAGATCTTCCAAGTTTCTTTTTGTAAAAGGTATAGATTGTTCTGAATCATGGGAGCTACGATGGCGGTAGGACAGTTTCTTGACAAGGCTTTTAATTTTCTTATTAGAATTTGAAGAAATGGAATCCAAAATGGGATTAATATTTTCGTTGTAATTATCTTCATTTACAGATTCAGAATATTGTTTGGATTTTTCGTACAGGAAAAAGAGTTCAGATTCAAGCATTTTGTCGGGATTCTTGAAAGTTCTCTTGTCATGTTTCTCAAAAATAAAATTCGAATTCTGAAGACTTGATTTCATCCGATTAACTTTTCTTTTAGAGATCTCCAAATATTTTGTATCAATAGAATTTTTAGAAATTAGAATGACTACCTTTCCATTGGAAAATCTACCCGTCCTACCTTTCCTTTGTATAAACCGAATTTCGCTTGGAACAGGTTCATAAAATAGTACAAGATCAACATTTGGGATGTTAAGGCCCTCCTCTGCAACTGACGTAGCAACAAGGACCGGGAATTTTCCCATTTTAAAATCACCAAGAATGGATAATTGTTTATCCTGACTTAGGCCTCTCTGTCCATTTTTATTTGATTGACCGTAGAACCCTCGACAGGGTATACAATTGTAATTTAGAAAGTTTGTGATTTCTTCAAGCGTATCACGGTACTGAGAAAAAATCAAAATCTTTTTTTGATAATTAGTAGGTACTAGTTTGTCTTTGCAGTCTTTGTAATTCAAATTACCCTGTTTAGTAATAAAAGTATCAGTATCCCTAGATGAACTCCAGGATGTTTTTATGTCTTCTTTTAGATCAAGAAACTGACTAACTACTGATAACACTTTGATTAATTTGGGTGGAGGTTCATTATTATGATCCTTTAATTTTTCGATTATCTCGTTTACTCGTGAATCCAAAAATAGTTCTTGATAAGTTTTACTTGCGAAGTTATCTTTAGCGTTGTCTAAGAATTTTTTGAGAGCAAAGCTGCCTTGGGATTCAACCAAATCACGACAGTATAACAAGATCAGAGATAGAGATTGAACCTTTAAAGCACGAAGTAAGAAAAAATTCATATTTTTTGGATCTAGTTTCGATTTTATATAGTCTCCAAGTGACAAGAGATCCTTTCTATATACACTTTCAACCTTCCTCTTTCTTATGAATTGGTTATTGATTAGCCATAAGATTTTATCATTGATTAAGGAATTCAACAGGGCTGATAGATCCTTCTGATAATCATTCATTTCGATGGAGTAATGCTCTATGTTAGTATCAAAGATATATGGTAACACATCATCATCTCGTTCAGATTTGGCAATGATTTGCTCTATAAATAGATTTGAACAAATCTCTTTGATTTTTTCTTCTTTTGCTCCGGGGCTAGCAGATAATCCTAGGATTAGTGGATGCTTACCATGATCAGAATTGTTGTAAAAGTGTCTAGAAATGGATGTATAACTATAGTCCTTGACAGCTCTTTGGGCTTCATCAAATATAATTAAGTAAAATTCATCTTTATTAAGTGTACCATCTCGGATATCATTCTTTACCAACTCGGGTGTAGCAAAGTACACCCTAAACGAAGAGGATTTCCAAATAGTTTTTCTAATTTCTGGTCCTATCTTACCTGTTAAGGCAATGCATTGGTCTAAGAGAAAAGTATTCTTTTTGAACAATTGAAAATGTTGAAAAACCAAAGGACGCGTAGGAGCAAGAACTAGAACTTTTGATTTTTTCCAGTTGAGTAAAATGTCAAGACTAACTAATAAGGCAACAATTGTTTTTCCTAATGACGTAGGGATCACAACTAATGAATTATTATATAAAGCCCTATTTACAATATCCTCCTGGTATTGTCGATATTTAATCATTTCATCCCTTAATAGAGGATGAACAAAATAGCTATTGACCAAAGTTAAATTTTAAAATATCAGAGAAGGCTACTAATGGTGGTATAGGATCGAAGTTATCAATATTCAGATCTCAAATACCTCATTTGATTCACTCTTTACCATGGTTTTCCTTTCAGGGTTAACACTGTCAATAGATTGTGCTGATTGTAAAACCTTAGAATTACTAATTAATTCCAATATGGAATTTAGCTCTTCTAGGGATTTGATTACAATCCCTCTCTTTTTACTGGGAGTGCCATTTGAATTGAGCGGATTAATTTCTATTGCTATCGTTGCTGGTCTGCCACGATATTCAGGAAGTTTAAACAAAAAAACGCCGGCTATGTTGGTAGGTTTTCTTTCCCAATCTTTACCTTCTTTTAGAAATTGTGATAATCTTTCGTCACCTGACATTTATGCAATCAATAATTATTTCATTCACTATCCTTTTAATTTTATCTATTCACTTATCAATTAGAATAATATACCAAAAGTTTTTAATATATAGCACGAAGGGACGGAGCAGAATGAACTGTCCTAGTAATTCAAATGTTAGAAAAAGACTTTGAAATAGGCATTAGACCAACGACATTAACACGTAGGATCTAGCCCCATTGGGAATTGAAAATAGATTTAAATAAAAAAACCTCTTGATATATCACATATAAAAAAAATGCTGTCACTGAGCTAAGATATGATAAGGGCACCATTCTATTAGACGGTGATTTTCACACCCCATATTCAGTATTTGACCCTAGAATTAACAGATATCGGGCCCTAGGTATCTACTATCCGGAAATAATTCACTATTTCAGAAGAAATAAAATTGATTATATAGATAAAGTACGAGACTACATCATTCCACTCAATAGGAACCAATTCAAAATAACCAATGAATTAAGGGACTATCAAAAAGAAGCTTGGAATAAATGGATAACACACAATATGAAAGGATGTATAATTCTACCAACGGGTGCAGGCAAAACAATAATTGCTTTACATGCAATATTGAAAACAAATACCTCAACGCTTGTAATAGTTCCAACATTAAACTTGATGGAACAGTGGTTTGAAGCCATGGAAAATATCCTAAAGATGAAGAACCAGATAGGCAAGCTTGGAGGTGGCAATGAAGACATAAAAAGCATTACAATTACAACATATGATTCAGCTTACCTCAAATCGGCATATCTAGGAAACAAATTTGAATTCTTAATATTTGATGAAGTACATCACCTGGCTTCTGATAAATATTCATTGATAGGAGAACAGTTTATTTCTCCTTACCGATTGGGTCTAACAGCAACAATAGAGCGTGAAGATGGCAAACATGTGAATATTTACAAATTAGTAGGAAGGATAGTGTTTAGTAAAGATTTTTACGAACTATCTCAAGATAATCATCTATCCAAATTTAGATTAAAAAAAATTAAGGTAGAGATGTTGCCAGACGAAATTTTACAATATAAACGAAGAATTTTTCAATATAACCAATTGTTAAAGGAAGCAAAGATCTTCTATCCCATTAGACTAGAAAGATTAATCATCCTATCTGGAAATAATAGCAATCTTAGAAAGGCTTTACTTTTGAGAAATGAAGCTGTAGATATAGCTCTAAATAGCTATGCAAAAATTGTAGAATTAGAAAAGATATTAAAACACCATACCACAGAGAAAACAATAATTTTTACGGTTCATACTAAACTGGCTTATATTATTTCAGACAGATTTTTGATTCCTGTCATAACACATAGAACAAAGAATGAAGAAAGGAATGAAATCTTAGAAAAATTCAAGAAAGGAATGTACAGAATTATTGTCACCACCAAGGTTTTGGACGAGGGAACAGATGTACCTGATGCCAACATGGGCATAATACTAAGTGGAACTGGAAGCAAAAGAGAATTTGTTCAAAGACTAGGAAGATTACTCAGACCTAAAAAGGATGCTGAAAACATGGCTAATCTTATTGAAATAATTTCATCCGACACAAGCGAAATCTTCACTAGTAACAGAAGAAATAAAGGGATAAACAATAAAAAACAATTAATAGATAAATAAAATCAGTGAGAACTAAATGAGAAGAGATCTAATAGTCCGAGTCTGACAATCAGAGAATGGTCAGTGAATAAGAAATGATATCTTCAGATTTACTAAGATGTAAATTGGATAATAAAAGTTATAAAATATATCCCATTTTATGTTCTCTGGAACAGAACTCTAAAGACATCGAGATAGCTAAACAAGTCATACAAGTTTTTGAATATTCCTATCAAAATAGCGTTATAAAAGAAAAGTTGAATCAGTCTCTTAAGAGTCTGGAGCAATCTTATAAAGACTATAAGCTCATTAGAGGATTAGCCGCAGTTTTAGAAAAAAGATGCATGTTTAGATCCATATCACTAGTTAACTCAAAAGATCCTCATCATAACGATTCAAAACAGCCAATCGAAATTTTCAAAAATTTCTCTGCAATGGATATTAGAAGAAGCGTTTTTGATGAATCAGCCAGCCAGAATATCGCCGTTAGTGAGCAAACAAGGAAAACAATTCTTGAGAAAATATCTAGTAAACTAGGAATATCCAATGAGATGTTGTCAAAAGTAATGTGGTCTGATCTTGATGAAAACATGATAATATATACATATGAACCGATCAGTGTCAATAAGTTACTCCTTTTTTATAATGTATCTTTGATTCAGACCCTACTTTTTAGCTGCCTAAAAATTAGAATAGATTTGGGGTCGAACTTAAATCTAGGAACTCGGTGGAAAGAAGTACTCAGAGAAGTAAAAAGGCTCGGTCTAATGTACTGGTTAGAGGTGGTAGAGGTAACTACCCAGGATTCTAAAGAAAATACGATAGTTTGTTCCATTGAAGGTGCTTTAAATGTAATAAAATTGACTGATAGATATGGTACCGCGATATCAAAAATAATACCCAATATTATGAAATCAGAAAGATGGCACCTACAGGCAGACATTCTCAAGGTAACAAATAGCGGAAAGAAACTAATTTACGAATTTGAAATATCTGAAAAGTCCTATCCAAACTCACTTCCTTCAGATAAAATGATTAAAATGCACTTAAATTCCTTTTATCAGAACAATGAATCAAAGAAAGATCCTTTTCTAAAGAACAAGAAATCCCATAGTGAATATGATTCAAAAGATAGAAAGGATTTAAACATCCAAGAAATCAATATCGAGAACCTGATAGATAATTCTAATGTGCCGATTCTTTTTGACAGCAAAATAGAAAAGATATTCTTTCAAAAATTTGAACTATTTAAAACAGGATGGACAATCGAGCGAGAACCGGAACCTATTATAACAAAACAAAAAACTGCTTTTATACCAGATTTTGTCTTGTCAAAATTTGACAACAGTGTATTTGTTGAGATTATTGGTTTCTGGACAAAAGAATATCTCGATAGGAAAATAACTAAAATATTTGAAATATTACAGAAAAAGACTTATGATGAAAAATTTTTCATGATCCTTGTAATCAATCTTGAAAATTTGATGTCGTATGAATTAAATGAAGAAGATAAGATAGCCCATATTAAAAATAATAGGAATGTGTTGATAACCTCTTATAAGAACGATAAGATTTCATTCAGAGAGATACTAAAATATATTAAAGATATTGAAAACATTTACATAAGTCGTAGTGTTCTCAATACACAGAATCAGAATAAGATCATTCAAAATATGATAGGACTCGTAGAAGAATTTATAAAATCTGAAATAAATTTTTTGTATTTAGGTAACCTGGATGAAATGTTGAAGAGACATTGCACCAATGGTGACGCATTCTTGAAGGTGAGCCTCAAGGAGTTGATGGATAAGAATAATGATTTCAAATTCATATTTGAAAGTGAGTTATCCAAAAAACGACTAGTAATGATTGATGATTATATCCTCAAGGCGCAGTTTATTGAAAAGATTTGGAAAGATATAAAAAATATCATTAATTTGGGCGAAGCATGTAATATTTTAGATTCCAAAAAAATACCCGAAAAGATACATCTTAATTTACTCACGTCGCTTGGATTCCATATTGAGTGGAATGGTCTGGACTACTCGAAAGCCAAAATGACATGGAAAAACAGGGATTTACCCGTATAGCAAATTATTTTTTGAGCAATACAAATATGTTTTTAGGTGAATCGCAAAATAGCCTTCAGAGGAGATCATGTCTCTCAATTGGGCTTGAGGCACTTTATTCAAAAAACTAAT
>Ga0310885_10000110_pt1 | contig 16576 bp, 13 predicted proteins | sample T60D2metaG_FD_203445 | JGI IMG/M metagenome (GOLD analysis project Ga0310885, IMG submission 203445) | Lab incubated soil microbial communities from West Virginia University Organic Research Farm, Morgantown, WV, United States - T60D2 | ecosystem: Environmental > Terrestrial > Soil >...
TTTTACCACTGCCTCATTCATTAATTTGTATCAATTTTTATGTGCGAGATCACTTTTTGTCTATATGACTTCAAATCAAAAGGTGGCTGTAGTTACTGGAAGCTCAAGTGGAATAGGCCATGAAATCGCACTAATACTTGCAAGGAATGGATTTCTTACATATGCTACCATGCGAGATTTGCAAAAAAATTCCAAGCTAAAGTCTATTAAAGATGAAGAAAACTTGCCATTAGAGTTTATCCAACTGGATGTTACCGACGAGAATTCAGTAAAAACTGCAGTTCAAAAAATTTATGATGATGTAGGTAGAATTGACATGTTGATAAATAATGCGGGTTATGGACTAACAGGAGCATTCGAGGATCTTTCAATTGATGAAATAAAAACACAATTTGAAACAAATTTTTATGGATTAATAAGAACAACTCAAGCTATTCTTCCTATCATGCGTAAACAAAAATCAGGTATTATTGTCAATATGAGCTCGGGTGCCGGCAGATTTGGTTTTCCCATGGGTTCTGCCTATGTTAGTACTAAATTTGCAGTAGAAGGTTTGAGCGAATCGTTGTCATATGAAGTGGAACCATTTGGCATTCGAGTCATTTTAATCGAACCCGGTATGATAAAGACAAACTTTTCTAATGCTTCCATCATGGCAAAGAAATCTATTGATCCCAATTCGTCTTACGCTCCTCTAATGAAAAACATGCAAACAGGATTTAACAAATTACTAGAAAATGCATCTTCACCACAATTAGTAGCACAAATAACACTGGACGCAATGACATCTGATAAACCAAATCTGAGATATTTAGCCGGTAAGGATGTCGAACAATGGGTAGAAGCTAAGAAGAAAATGTCAGACGAAGAGTTTCATGATATGATAAAACAGATTTAGACCATCTCTATCTTTTTTATGTACATTGATTCTTGATCACCATGTTTTATCTGATCGAAAGATCTATACCTGTTATAGTCACATAATCAGTTAGAATCTCTTTTATAATACCAATATCAACTTGATCTCCACGACTGATAACTGTTACTATTTGATAATTCATTTTCATGCGCAAAACCAATGACACTACTTCAAGTCAATATTAAATTGAATGTATGAATCTGCCTTAATTTTTTTTGACCGAATATCGATTACTTAACCTTTGGTGATTTGAACATCATCATCTACATCTTGGGATTGGATTGACTATAATGCGGTGAGCACAGCATAACCTTATCCAAAGATAAATAAACATAATCATTAAATGTAATGGCTCTCTATTGGCAATTCAGTAATTGACCATGATGAAACGAATAGATTTTTACCTATTCAAACCATGTATAAATTGCTACCATGTAAAGAAAGATCATTTGTATTATCAAAAACAAGATAATAATACACATCCTTGTCTCAAATTTGGATGCGTTTGTAATCAGTATACAGAATAGATTTTATTTTTTATATAAAACTATTAATTTGAAAATCCACTCAAATTATTGTAGATATAGTTTCGATATTAGCAAATAACATGATTCGCTGGGTTTAATGAATATAAACAAGGGGAAGCTAGTTTGTGTAACTTTTTCTTGATTTATGAATAATTGTCTATGTTTCATCTAGATTATATAGGATAAGGCTAAATCATATTGATACATTATCTCTTATACTCTACGAGACATGCTTCATAGAATTAGGATCGGGTCATGTGGCACACTGTTGCTTTCTAGTAACCCTATCCTTTTTCATCATTTAGTGATGTAGACTTTCAAAGATCCGAATTCAATTATTGATTCTTATTGCGTGTTTGATTACATCCACATATTTTCAGTCTCTGTTCTAACATCGATACATCAGCAAACCTAGTTTCACTGTTACTAAATTCATATATTCCTACAATGTGTGTATGACATGTTGGGCAATATTGATAGTATAACTTGTGCCATAATCGTGTATTAACATTGTAAGTTGGTTCGCAACTTAAAAATTGAGGAACAAACTCTACTTCACAATTAAAACAACGCACAAAGATAACAATTACCTTAGGGTTTAATAAACTGTATTATGGTATTGGTAAACTCTGAAGATCTTATATTTCATTTAGATTATTTAGTATAATGAAAATAGTCTGTATGCATTTACCTACATAGATAGTTTTCTCTACCTCAACAGCATTATTACACTTTGGATAGGAGGTTGGTACTGGAAGACCCTTGATCTAACCCTGGGCTGTCCAAAGTATCTATTATGTTTTGATCTGAACTCAAAATGAGTTTTAATCAAATCCATTATACATTTCCAATTTCCTATCTTGTGTTACAATTATGAGAAAAAGGAGAACAAACCAATAATATAACTTATCAAAAATATTCATATCTATTGCTTGTAAGTATATTCGCCTCTAATTGTCATTGTTTATTCAAATAACATACATTTCATAAACCTCTGACCCGACCTATTGATAATACTGTTACTTAGAAAAATTTTGGTCATAATAAGATAATAAATAAAATCAATTTTAACTATTACGTATGTGACTATGAACCGTATATAAAATCCTCAACCGATCCGAACCTCGAATCTTGAAAATCTCCTAGTCGATTAGTCGAATTGTTAAGAAGAACTTTCCATTGAAATCGTCATAACTATTATATTAGATTGATATCTATCGACATTCTGGTTATCTATATTGATAAAGACCATGGCCAGTAGAAGCGGCACAGAACTATATAAACCATGTATGAATTGTTTTCATACAAAAGAATATCATCTATATTATGAAAGCCAGGATAACAATAAACACCCATGCATGAAACTTGGATGTAATTGTAGTCAGTACAATCATGACCTTAAATAATATTTGATGATTTTCAGCCCATCTATTTCTTTACTACGAGTAATTTTTACGCATACCGATTGAATACGTCATCTATGTACTACTTTAAATCAAGACCTAACTCCACTTCCCAGAGTACCGGTAGCCCTGATAATTAGAATCATTTCACCCGAGTACAAGTCGTTGCTAAAGCATTATTTTTTTTGGGATAACGCATAGTGGGTAATGTAAACATTTTATAGCAAATGAGTAATCACTATCACCCAGTAGATAAAAAATGACGGTGGATATCGTTCAATCTTTAATTTTGGGAATCGTGCAAGGAATAACGGAGTGGTTGCCAATATCTAGCTCAGGACATCTAGCACTAACCCAATTATTACTTAATATTCATGTACCTATTTTCTTTGATTTGATTCTTCATATAGGAACTCTAACAGGCCTCATAGGGTTTTATCGAACTGATTTGCTAATGATTTTCAGGTCTGTTTTCTATTCTCGTTCCATGTCATTGCAAGCTGTCAAAGAATATAGAAAACTATTAATGCTTATCATAATTGGAACAATCCCGACTGCAATTATCGCATTTGCATTAAAGTCCTTCTTCGAATTTTCATTTTATGATTTCTTCCTGTTGTCTCTAGGATTTCTGATAAGCGGTATATTCATTTATATCACCAAATATTTCAAGAAAGGTTCTAGAGATATCAATAATATTGATGCTATATTAATTGGAATAGCCCAGGGATTCTCTGTATTCTCAAGCATTTCTAGAAGCGGGATTACAATTTCTTTAGGAATGATAAGACAAATTGATCACACTCAATTGGTCAGGTTCTCATTCCTGTTATCCATCCCGGCCATTCTAGGTGGCTCTGTATTTGATTTTGTTCTGATGGATTCTACACAGCTATCTGCGATAGGGGAAATCCCTTTTTCTTCTTATATAGTTGGATTTTTATCATCCGCAATAGTTGGGTATTTAACAATCAAACTGTTAATAAATATTATAAACAGAGGAAAACTTTACTATTTCGCATATTATTGTTTAGGACTAGCAGCAATATTACTAATATATTCATTCATCATGGTTTGAAATTCACCTGATGATATTCAAGAATATTATAATATTTTTAGGTAACAAAATGACCTTTACTAATGGATCATCCTTTGTAAAGACTAGTATTGAATTTTTTATCAACAATAATTGTCGGACCACGTAACTCTAGAAGGAAAAAACCGTGCAGTTACCTCTGTCTTTGATTTGATCAAGACAAATTATGATTTATAGATGGGAAGGCCTTTGAACTGATTTCATTTAGATACTATAGTATAAAAATAAAAACAGATTTGCAGAATAGAAGATCTCTGGTTTAACGGCTCAAGCCTCCTCCAGTATTGGGATCGAATATAGAATGTTAGTTATCTTGACCTGTCATCACTCTATTTACTATCCTATTTCTAATCTATGATTTCTATCAGATGATGTTTCTTATATTTGATTAATCCTTCTTATTCAAGGAATTTTTCATTATTTCCATTGACGTTTTTTCATACCAAAATACCACATTCATACATAGTGATATGGTAACAATAACAAGAAGCAGTATCTGGCAATCTTATGTAATAAAATGGATGCAATTTTCTTACTAATCCATCATAAGGAGTTAAAAAGACAAGACCGAAAGGTCGTGTATGTATATGGGTGCAATAGCGTACCTAATTTGGGCTTAACATCTTACCTGATAAGAAAATGAGTTTTCAATGTTAATATTTCATTTAGATAATATAGGATATGGATATATCCTATTCCTGGTATACTCATCTTACTCAAACTACACGATGATTTTGTGGAAATAGGATAGGACCTCATCTCGCAAACGGGTCGTCAGACTATCCTGTTTCCTTTTCAATTTAATTTATGTTTTCAATATGGTTTAAATTTTAGAAATAAAAAAGGATCATGGACTCGAACCGTTTTAGATCAGATCAAAGATGAAATCTCCAATTTATAGATCAAGATCAACAAGATACATGATCAATTATTGATTCTTTCTATAAATTATTCTCAATATGTTTGGATCATAAGTTTATAATATTGATATTGTCTTTACTACTTGCAAGTAAGACCTTTAGTGCTGGATATCGATTCATATATTCATGATTTTCGCTGGTTTCACATATTACAATAACGCTCTCACTCTATCATGATTCTAGAATTTAGACTGCAGAAGAATGTTTTTATCATTAAAACATCGATCCATATACTATAGTGAACATTTAGATAAATAATTAATATATTATAGATTAAGATCGGATATGGAAGAAAGACAATTTCTCCATAGATTATGCACTACTGCGCTTCATGTTGATACTTCTATCGAATTTGCTGGCGTTATTGACTCTAATGGCAAATTGCTAGTAGGGAAATCAAGAAATATACGTTATAATCCCAATTTCTCAAAAAGGAAAATTACTTGTCCTTCTTTTAATAGTTCCCGCCATTATGGTAACCCACTTTTTAAAGATAAAACCTTGTCATCAAATAGCATAAAAAGTATAGTATCTCTCCAGTCCAATTTGATTGATGATGATACAGAATTCAAACTAATTAATTTATATGAGGATGTTTTTTTGGCATATATCCCAATAAATCAACTATACGATCGCTTCCTCTATATCTATTTTAGAACTGATGACTATTTGGAAGATGTCCTCTTAAAACTTGATACTACTTTTTCATAATATCTCATTTGTCACTATTAAATTACAAATACAAAATATGAATGCTCTATGTTATTATCATTGATAACATACAATGTATGTCACTCTATGGACTCATTAACTTGACCGGTTTTACAAAAAAAAACCGGAAGAATTACGTTCCTAATCGGTAGTATTTTTTACATGAGGGAAATGGTATCCATATCTATTTTCTTTTCTTATAATTTCTAGAATTTTTCCGGCCCTGTTGTTCGTTCTCCTCAAATAATCGAATACTAGAGTACAGGATATTTTTTCTATAATTCTTATTATTGAATTGTAGACTCGCTTGATAATCTCATCCTTCACTTTTGACCTTTTATTTAGTTGCTCTATTGTAGATTTTGAGTCGCTTCTAATAACTATTATTTTTCTTTTTCCTCTTTTTTTTAGTTTGGTCTTAAATATTTTGAGATTATCTGAAATTGCAAAATATACTGCTAGCATTTCCATTCTCTGGACGCCATATCTTTCATTCTTCTTGTAAGGTTTTAGCGTTCTTATTTTGCTCTTGTTTTGAAAATGGTTATGCCAGGAAATGTATCCCGATGGTGATCCGTCTACATCAATTGCGATATGTATCTTGCGCAATCTGATTTTCTATAATCTATGTCATGATATAACCATTATCTATATAGTTACCATAAAGCGTATAAACTTTATCGAGTGATCTTCGAGGTGCTTGTTGATCGATGATTATCCTAAACGGTTCTATAATAGAGATAACGCTTGTGAGAATCAATGTTTATTATCATACTCTGTTATCGATGTTGATGAACAATGTATGACGAACAGAACGATTTATGGCATGCGAAAATCAGGTAGAAATAGTGACCATTCGATGACATGGGAGGAATGGCCACTAAGTGTGATTGCAGAAGGAAAAAGGTAAATTGATTATTAATGCAGACCAAATTAAGACTTGTTATAGTTTTCTATATAGAATTAGTTTTTTAATATTTTCGACTGTTACTGGATGGTCCGTCTTGTTTTTAAGACATGATTTACTAGGGTTCTCTGTAATAAGATTAGAAAAGCTTGTCTTGCATAGAAATTATTTATGGATGTATTAATGGTATATGGTTTTATTATATCAAAAGAGGGATATCTTATTATGAAATATCTTTGGTATTTTTTATCCTAAATTAATCTATTCTATATAGTATATGAATAATATATAGACAATTGATTAATAATTATATAATTATACAAACTTGATGAGTAATCTAATCAAATATAGGATATTAGGTATATCACTTTTAGCCGTATCGCTATTAGTTCCAATTTATGTGAATTCAGTACATGCACAAAAAGGTTCTATTAATGGAGCTGGAGCAACCTTTCCTTATCCTTTAATAGATACATGGAGAGTAGAGTATCAAAAAGTAAACCCCGATGTTAATCTTAATTATGCTTCTATAGGCAGTGGTGGAGGAATTAAACAGTTCACTGAAAAAACAGTTGACTTTGGTGCTTCTGACGCTCCTCTTTCGGAAACCGAATTCCAAAAAGCAGGGAGTGCAGTACACATTCCAGAAACCCTAGGCTCTGTTGTTCTTGCATATAATATTCCAGAAGTTACTACACCTCTTAAACTTACAGGGCCCGTTATTGCAGACATATTTTTAGGAAAAATCACTAAATGGGATGATCCAAAGATAAAAGAACTAAATCCAGATGTAACTTTGCCTTCTGAAAATATAGTTACAGTTCATCGTTCTGATGGTTCTGGTACAACATTTGTATTTACTGATTATTTATCAAAAGTAAGTCCTGACTGGAATCAAACTATTGGTAAGGGCAAATCAGTACAATGGCCAGTTGGCATAGGCGCACCAGGAAATGAAGGCGTGGCCGCATCAATTCAAGGAACACCTTATACCATTGGGTATGTCGAATTAGCATATGCCTTAACAACGCAGATGAATTATGCATCAGTTCAAAATAAAGAAGGTAATTTTATCACACCATCAGTTAATTCAACCAGGGCAGCAGTAAGCGCAGAAGCATCTACTTTGCCCAGCGGCTCAGCATCTTGGTCTAACGTGACAATAACAGATCCATCAGGACCTGATTCCTACCCAATCTCTAGTTTCTCCTACCTTTTGCTCTATAAAGACTTGAGCACCAATCCATCAATAGATGAGCAAAAAGCAAAAGCAATAGCTGAATTCATAGAGTGGGCCATAACTGATGGACAACAGTTCGCAGAACCATTGGGATATGTTCCATTACCTCAGTCTGTAGTTGATGTCAATGAAGCAACATTGAAATCACTGACTTTTAAGGGAAACCCACTAATTACCAACTAATTTTTATTTTTTTTCTATATAGAATATATCTTCTATATTGATTCTATATGTAAAATATATTATTGAATAGTTTTACTTTATTGATATACTTTGCCTCCTAAAGACTCTAAAAATACTCATGCCGAGCTTGTAAAGAAACTAGATTTACAATCTCAAAAATCGTTTTTTGGAGATAAATTTTTCAAAGGATTAGTAATTGGGGCATCTGTTTATACTCTTTTTATGGTTGCCCTTGTATTTTTTGCTTTAGCTGAAGGTTCTATACCTATTTTTCAAGAAGAAGGCTTTAACTTTATAACAGGAACCGATTGGAATGCTGTTGAGGGACGAGAGTCCTTTGGAGCCCTGCCTTACATAATAGGAACGCTTGTTAGCTCAACAATTGCAATGGCTATTGCGGTTCCTATCAGCGTAGGAATAGCCATATTTATTACAGAAATGATGAAAAATAAAATTGGAACCGTTTTATCATTTATAGTTGAGCTTTTAGCAGCTGTCCCCAGTATTATTTATGGTCTGTGGGGATTATTTGTTTTCAGATTTTGGATTAGAGACTACGTAGAAGAGCCTCTTCATAACACATTTGGAGGTTTTCCTCTTTTTGCCCAGGCTCCTTTTGGTTTGGATGTTTTTACAGCAGGAATAATTCTTGCGATAATGATTATTCCTATCATTACAGCCGTATCGAGGGAAGTTATTAAGGCTATTCCTCATTCACAGAAAGAAGCCGCATACGCACTTGGTGCAACACGATGGGAAATGGTCAAAACTGCTATTCTACCCTCTTCAAGAACTGGTTTGATGGGAGCAACATTTTTGGGATTGGGAAGAGCTATTGGAGAAACCATGCTGGTGACATTGGTTATAGGAAATGCAATTGGTTTGGCTGCTATTCCGACATCTTTGTTTTCCCAAAGTCAAACTCTTTCTAGTATTATTGCCAATGAATTTAATGAAGCATCAAACGATCTTCATCTTTCAGCATTAATTGGTTTGGGGTTGGTACTTTTTGTAATTACTATTTTCATAAATGTTGCTGCAATCTATATAATTTCAAAGGTTTCCAAATCCTATTCTAACTTGAGGGAATAGTATGATCAAAGAAAACAAAACTAAAGATTACAAATCATTAATTCAGGAACGTGTTGCGAAAAATTCCAGAAAAAGAAAGATCTTTAATAATTTTATGACCGTTTTGTTGTTTGTTTTTGTAGTAATAGCGATCATACCTTTAGCCTCCATTTTGTTTGAAGTGTTTAAGAATGGTGTTGGCGCTCTAAGCTTTGAGTTTCTATTCAGTCCTCCGGGTGCATTCGGTTCAGGCGACGGGGGTATTGGTCCAGCCATCCAAGGAACTTTGATAGCTGTAGGACTTGCCTCTTTAATTGGAGCCCCTGTTGGGGTTCTGGCAGGCGTATACCTGTCCGAATATTCCAGTTCTAGCAAACATTTTGCATATTTCCTTAGACTCTTTAATGATGTATTGACTGGTATTCCTTCTATCGTTATAGGAATTACGGGATATATCTCACTTGTACTAACGCTTGGCTCATTTTCAATCCTGGCAGGGGCCTTTGTTTTATCTATAATAATGATTCCTATTGTTGCAAGGGTCTCTGAAGAAACATTGAAACTAGTACCAAACACTTTAAGGGAAGCAGCATATGGTCTAGGCCTTCCGAAGTGGAAAGTGGTATGGCATATTGTGATAAAGGGATCCAAAAGCGGTATATTAACAGGCATCGTACTTGCCGTATCAAGAGTCGCTGGCGAAACCGCACCATTGATAATGACTATTTTAGGAACAAGTCTATTTTTCAGTGGCTTTAATTCCCCTGTTGATGCATTACCTTTAAGAATCTGGCGATTGGCCTCGCAGCCTTATCCCGCGGCTCATGAACAGGGATGGGGTGCTGCCTTGGTGCTTATATTGCTTATATTGGCGTTAAGCGTTGCCCTGAGGATGTTTGCACAAAAAAGGAGTACGTATAAATCGACTACGTAATAATTTATCTAACTTATCTATATAATACTATATATTTCATATAGAAAACAAATATTATGATTTTTTGATTAATAAAGATATCTCGTGGGTAACTTGGACAACTCCTTAAGGTCTTCTATTAAAGATGAAATTGATGCCATTTCAGAGTACACTAAAATCAAGGCCGAAACTGATACTCCTACTAAAAATGGAATTTTACCTTCTTTTAAAGCAGAGACTGAGCGCAATCTTGATTCAGAACTCAAAATAGAGAATCCTAAACTATCAATCCAATCTTTGAAAGCCTGGTTTAGTGGTAAACTAGCTTTAAAGGGTATTAATCTAGATGTTAAGGAAAACTGTGTCACCGCATTAATCGGTCCATCGGGATGTGGCAAAACAACCCTATTAAGATGTATTAATAGGATGCATGATTTAACTCCAAATGCTACTGCTGACGGCAAAATTATTTTAGATGATTTAAATATTTATGATAAACAATCAGATCCTGTCCTTATAAAGCGACGAATGGGGATGGTCTTTCAAAAACCAAATCCATTTCCTACTATGAGTATATATGATAATGTAGCTGCTGGCTTGAAACTCAATGGCATTAAGGATAAAAATTTGATAAAGGATATAGTTCACGATAGCTTGAAGGGAGCTGCATTATGGGAAGAAGTAAAAAATGATCTTGATAAACCAGGAATAAGTTTGTCTGGTGGCCAACAACAAAGACTTTGTATTGCCAGAGCCCTTGCGATGCAACCTGAAATTCTCTTGATGGATGAACCAACTTCTGCTTTAGATCCTATTGCATCTTCAAAAATTGAAGAGTTGATGAATGATCTCAAGAAGAATTTGACTGTGATAATTGTAACTCATAATATGCAACAAGCAGCCAGAGTTTCTGACTACACCGCATTTATGTATTTAGGAGAGTTAATCGAATTCGGTCCAACCGATCAAATATTTAAGTATCCAAAGAAAGAATTAACTGAAAGATATATTTCCGGCAAATTCGGATAAGCCGCCTACCTATAAATTTTAAACGCTTTAGTCAAATTGGTACGATTACTTGATTTAGGGCTGACTAAGGTTAGCAGCATTATTTTTGATATGGCTAGTTTAGCTGAAAATACAGTATCCAAAGCTATTACATCCTATAAGGATGATGATACCTCCACAAAAAATCAAATATTTGAGTCGTCTGCAAAACTGCGTTTTCTTCAGGATGAAGTATCGGAATTATGTATCGAATTGATTGCTCGATTCCAGCCTGTGGCAACAGACTTGAGATACATAAAATCTTGTATGGAGCTATCTTATGTTTTTTCAAGATTCGGTAGATATGCTTTTGATATTATTACAGTATTAGAAATTCTAGGACCATTAGAATTGTGCGATAAGTCTTCAGTAATGCGCATGTCAAAACTTGTATTAGAGATGATGGATCTTGGGATATCTGCATTACGATTGCGGGATAATTCTATTTTAGCCAAAATTTATGAAATGGAGGAAATGGTTGATGTGTTATATAGAAAAAGTACGCGTGAATCATCTCAAATTGTCATCGCAAACAATTATTCAGATAACAGATGCAATATCTCCACCGCTTTAATTCTAAAGTATTTGGAACGCATTTCTGATCATGCATGCTATATTGCAGATTCAGTTAATTATATCGAAACTGGTATGGCTAGTCCAAGAAGATAATTCCTTCACAAAAAATTGTACGAATCACATCGTATTGCATTATACTCATAAATTCAGACGGAATTTCTCATAGTCAATTTAATTATTGTTAAAAGTCTCATAAGTTTTGAATTATTTAGGATAAATAGCTTTGCATATACAACATACCTTTGCTTTTTGTGTTATTCCTCCCAATCAAATTCATCTCCACAAACTAGACAACCCGGTGGAAGCCGTGTTTTTTTATATTAGTTACTGTCTCATATCCACATTCAGGATTGTTACTGAAACCGCCAAATTCTTTCATTTACTTCAAATGAACATGCCACAATGGAAGCTCCCAAAAGAAACCAGTATGTAGGATTCCTGGGAACAAAAAAGGGGAATTCTGGTTTACGTTTAGCCATTTTGTTACGTTCGTTAATCGTATCTCTTTAAGGATATCTTTAATCAATTAACATCCAGCGATCCTGTATGTATTTGACATACATAATAATCAGTTTATTTTGTTCATAATTTCATGGGAATATGGATGATTATGGAAACGACTAGCTCATCTATCGATTTCAGATTCGTATTATATCTATTGCTAAACCCACCTGGCCTGTAATGAATTTCCTGTTATGTTGTAGATTTTGAATAAATTGAAGAAAGTCACCTCTCTCCCATTTCCTTTATGAATTCCATTGCGCTCAAAGATCTGTATCCATTTGGAACCCTATAGTGAAGAATGAAAAATTAAAATACGTATTTTCATGTTTGCATTATTTTTTAGAGTTTAACTGATTCTTCATTTGCATAAAATCAGTAATATCTTTAAATATTTTTGATATATTACTCATGGAGTTAATACTAAATGAAATTCATGGTAGGTTATTATCTAAATGGATACATTTACACGAGATAGACTCAAAGTCAAAAAGATTCGAATTAATGTCATCTCGATTAAAATCATTATTTTTTATTCCTATTGTTGCTTCTATTCCTATTATTACGCCTCTCACAACAGCACTGATGCCTTCAATGGTCTCTGTGTTAGAAGCACCATTACAACAAAACTACATAGACTATAGTAGGATATGTTAGATCTGACAGATGAAGATATTTCATTTTGGCCTCATATCTAAGTAATAAACAAAAAAGAAAGCACAAATACAAACTACAAAAAACATATCCTTCAGGATTAATTTCTTAGCATATCTATTTGGCGAGTGTAAGTAATAAATGAACAAAATGATGGTTATACAATGATAGTAAGATCACTTAATTAATTATATATCATTTTAGCAAGATATAGATAATGACAATAAGACAACTGCAACGACAAGCGAACAAAATAGTACTATGGGACAGGTAAATGAAGTGAATGTTAAAGAATATCCATCGGCAATAGAATTATCAACTATATTAAAATGCGTTAATTATCCTGCTGCCAAAGATACAATAGTTAATTCTGTTTTAAGCGACAATACGGATAAAAATTTATCTGAAATGTTAATACAAATAGAAAATAAAGTGTATAATAATGCACCAGAAGTCATGTGCAATAGACTTAGTAAACAGAGAATAATATAAAAGACTATTATTTTGTATTTTGGCGAGAACGATATTGAAACAGAATACGTGTATCTCCGCCTTCATGTTACTAATAGATAAATTTATTTTATATTCATAAATACGAAGATAGGGGTGTATTTTATTACTATTATAAAAAGGATATGATATGTTTAATTACCTATTTTAGTAAATACTAACAACCTAGAGAATAGTAATAGGCTACATTTATGTCATAAATAGTGTTGTAATAAGGGTTATGGCAATGAAAGGTAAGTCGCAAACTACTTTCATAGATTTCTTATCAAAATCTATCAAAAACATGAGGCATGAGATCAATCTGGATGATGACGTGGTCACAAGTTTACTGATGCCTTTTGCTTATTTTCTAGGGTTTATTTTCTCTCTTAAATACTTGTCATTCTCTCTGTCATGTTCATAGCATATGAATTCCCATACAACTAGATATCAAATAGATTAGTATAAAATTTCATACCAGTCCTACTGAATAAAATACCTAGTAGAGCAATGATAATGATTAAGCTTTAGATATACAAATATTGAATGATGGGGTTTTCCATTTTATCGTATATCACTACGAATGATAAAAGGATGTTTTGATATAGATGACTTGTAAAAACAGGAAATAATGAAATTCAAATTGTTTTACCTAAAGGTCAAGTTATAGACATTTATGACATTCGTAAACTTATAAGCTTCAGGAGCTTGAGGTTTTTTGAATGTCTCCTGATGAGGACATTCAAGATCATTTGGTAAAATATGAGAATTTATGAGTGGCGAACCTGAAAAAGGTAATGCTATATCATAAATTAGAGTTAGAAAATCTAAAGATAATCAGTGATAAAACTAATTATTTAGACATGGATACTGCTAAAATTCCTATTGTAGAATTTGTATGTGATAAATGCAATTTGTCTATGGAAAATCGTCAATTTCCATCCAAAGTGGATCTCTTCTGTATAAACTGCAATCAACCATATCCTTAGTTTCTTTATGAATTATTTCCTTTCAATTACTTTTCATATACAGAAAGGTTTGTTCGGATTAGTTATCAATAATTAGTTTTGTTAAACTAATTCTTCAGAGAAAATTTATTGTTAGAAAATTTTCTTGCTTTTTCTAGGAGATTACGATAATTTACTACTTGTTGAAAAATCATACAAATTATGAAAAAAACTGCGAAAATCACAGCTAGGAAAAAAGATAGATAGCCTAGAAAATTCATAAAATCTCATCTACACTATTTCATTTATATTTTTAGATTCTTTCTCTTTCTATTCAGAATCTTAAAGTATAGATTATTCAGCCAACAATTATCGTCTGACTAATGTAGATATTAAAGAAGTCCACCGTTTAGAAAATAGATAGACGATGTATGCACTGTTTTTTTATTTTTGGTTCTAAAAAGGAGAAAATAACATAATGAGATGCAAATCTTGTAAGTTTTAGAGTTCGTTACTATCAATTTTTAATTTTCTTAGACCGTCCTCATTTTGATTTTAGATCCATCCCACATTCATTACAGTATCTTGAATCTGCAATATTTACAAGATTACAATTCGGATATGAGGTCAACTTCTTGACAATTTTTGAATCAAAAATAAATTCAAAACACTTTTTGTGTACATCAACCAGAAATATCTTAAAAAATCACTTGGTCGTCTCTATCATAATCTTGCTTTAAGCAAATTGCAAATCCAACATGACCACAATCATCCGTGCTACAAGACATACACAAAGGCATGCTCTCTCTATAATCAACGATAACATCTTTTGAAATACTTTTATCAAACAAAATTACATACTTATTAACAAGAAAATCCTTGACTACAATCAAAGTATCTCCCGAACCTGCATCTTTTGCTATTAACCATTTCATAAACTCCATTGTACCTAAATCAAGCGTAGTAAATACAGTTTCCTGCTCAGTTAATTGGGATTTTCCAGACAAAGCTATCTTAATCTTTCCTTTCCAATGAATTTACACACAAAAATGGGTATTAAAGTTATCTAAATTATGTTACCTAATATCATTTTTTTAAAATGTAAAATGTTGCACAATTATTACAGTATTTCAACCTTTGTTGGAACTTAATTATAGCGAACATCGGTTTTCATTGGCCGACACCGCAGATATCCATTTTTCAGTTTTCGGATAATCGATAAGAATGGTAGTCTTATAATTTTGTCGCTTAATGGAATTTGATTTGTCATAGTCTGATCAAGACGCAATCGAATAGCCTGAATATTTGATTTAGCATCTAACAATTATCTCAGGTTTAAGCAACGCATACCTATCATGTTAATTCTTTTGACCTTTATTCAGTGACCTGTATGCCCTATAGATTGATAGGTCATAAATTGATTGATAGAACTAACTAGACTTGAATTATTTGTAATTAATAATAAGATGGAGCCATTTTTTAAATCCTGTATCTTGTATTGTATGTGATCTTTATTTTGGGTCAGAGCGTCTGTGCCAGGAACTGATTGTGCATGAATGAGTAATGGTTTTTAAAGTTTCCTTCAGCAAAGTCATTTTGTATATCTCTTGTGTGGCTTTTAATTTGATTAATTGTTTTATTGTCTTTCTCATCTAATGCTGTTATCTTTATTTGTCCTCTATCCTTAGTTGAAGAGAATTCATGAGATATCTTGGTTTGATCAAACCCCATGGCAAGATTACCTCTTTGCATTATCTGAGTCATATTATGACTATTCATAGGTTGCGATAAGTCATTCTGTAAAGCATCGATAGAGGATTCTTGTCCAAATATAACAACTAAGTTAGTAGTGGCACATAGGAGTGTGATAAACGTAAAATAAAGAATTCCAATAACCCCGTAAATTAAAAGAAGCTTTCATGATTATCGATGTAAAGACTAACAATAAAGAATTATTGTTCATTCGTAGAATCCCATGATTTTTTACGATATAGATAAGAGTAATTAGCGAATCAAAATATATGTGCAAAGGATTTATGGCTTTAATACTTGAAAATTATCTAGAACAACAGGATTGAAATATTGGTCAAGTGTAGACGGTGAAGCACCTACATTATATGATTAAGCTTTCGGTCCTGTTTCGTAAGTTATTGTAACCCTATTTATCAAATTTTTAATCCTACCTTCATTTGGATTAGATGATTGTGATTCTCCTGCTGAAGCTGGAGGCGCATAATCGTAATACCTTCTTTCTAATACTGGAGGCAAATCTTCTGTCCTTTGTGAATAAAAGATTTTCAGATAGCCAACTCCTCAGGCATATATGTAAAAGCTGAATATGATTTTGGAGTTCAAATATAACACCCATAATATGTTAACTTTGAATTTGTGATTCATCTCAAACAAGGATCGCAAAAACATTCTCTATAAGCTATAACTTGTAATTTACAAGATATTATTTGGATTTTAACC
>Ga0310885_10000116_pt1 | contig 16333 bp, 15 predicted proteins | sample T60D2metaG_FD_203445 | JGI IMG/M metagenome (GOLD analysis project Ga0310885, IMG submission 203445) | Lab incubated soil microbial communities from West Virginia University Organic Research Farm, Morgantown, WV, United States - T60D2 | ecosystem: Environmental > Terrestrial > Soil >...
GAGATCCTGAACTTCCGTCTGTGCATCCTGCTGGGCGAACTGCATGTCCCGGTTGGCCTTCTCGATGTCCTTTTCGAGCTGCGCCCGCGCCGAGTCGTTCAGGACGGTCCCACCGGCCTGCAGCTTGTCCTGCATCGCCTTCAGCGCGTTTTGTTTCGCGAGAAGCTCGCTGTTCTTTTTCTTTCTCAGCTCGTCGAGCTTTGCGGTTGCCGCTTTGCCTTCTGCCGAGTTGCTGGCAATGGCCTGGATGTCGATGAACGCGACTTTCGCCCCCTCAGGAAATGGCGCCGGGGGCTTCGGCGCGGGGGCAGGAGGCTGCGCCGGCGCTGTGGCGGCTGGTGGCGTGGCGGGCGGCTGCGTGGCCGGCTTTTGCCCGGTCGCCTGTGCGAATCCCGGTGCCGCGGCCAGCACGGTGATCGCAGTTATTACAAACATGGTCTTCAACACCTTCATCAAAGTCCCCTTAAAAAAAGTTTCCAGCTTCCAGCTTCCAGCTTCCAGTTGCCAGTTTTTATGATTACGACTTTCCGACTTCTGTATTTACTGCGGTTCCAGCAGCCGCTCTTGTTCCTTCCGGTCGTCCCTGCAACCGAGCACTTGGGAACTGGAGACTGGAAACTGGAAACTTCGTCAGAACGTCGAGCCCACCGCGAACCGGAACTTGTACTTCTTCTCCGGCTGCAGGTTGTTGTCGAGCACGTTACCGCGCGACGGGTTCATCGCAAAAATCAGACGGAACGGCACGTTCAGGACCGGCATGAAGAAGCGGATTTCCGCGCCCGTTGATGCCTTGAACGCGGCAGTCTCCCCCACGACCTCGGTCCGCACCGGCAATTCCACCCCTACAAGCGGATTGGAGATTATACCAACGGTGTCGAGGAACAGCGGATATAGCGTCCCGGGCGTCGTCCGCCGATAAATCGGCTCCTTCCATGCGAAGTGCTCGCCGACGTTACGAACCTGGCCTGTATCGGCGAAGAGGACGAGCCGCACCGGCCCGGCGATGTGAATCAGGTATTCGGCGTTGAACAGCAGACTCTTGTTGCCGCCAACTGGAACACCAGAGAGCTCATCACGTGGCGAGACCGAGCGAATGTCGAACCCTCTGATGCTGTACTCCCCGCCGAGGAAGATCTTCTGGAAGATCGGGAGAGCCCTGGTGTCGCCATAGGGACGGAGGTATTCCCACGCGGCGCGGAACCCGAATGAAGTCCGCTTCGTGTGCGGGAAGTACCAGACGCCCTCGGTTCGCGGATTGATGAAACTCGTGTTGCCGCCGATACCCGCCACGTCGAACGACATCGTGTAGCGTTTGCCTGCCGTCGGGAAGATCGGATTGTCGACCGTGTTGTAGACGTAGCTCGGACCGATCTTGCTGATGATCCGCTTCCCGCCCTGCGCCGTGAGCAACGAATCGGCCAGCAGCGGGTTGCCGCGCAGAATCCGCGGATCGTTGAACAGCGGATTCAGGTCCTTGATTTCGACGTTCTCGTAGCTGTAGTTGATGAACATCCGGGCAAAGTCCTGGACCTGGAAACCGTAGACGATGTTTCCGCCCTTGGACGACTGCGTGTAGAGCCCGATGTATTCCAACTCACGGATGAAGAGATCGACGCCGGCGGTTTGCGGCTTGTCGAACAGGAATGGCTCGGTGAAGGCGAGCTGATAATTCGTCGCTCGGCTGCCCTGCTGGGCCGACACGGTGAACGTTTCGCCGCGCCCCAGGAAGTTCGATGTCTGGAACGACAGCTGTCCGAAGAACCCGTCGTACTGCGACACGCCGGCGCCAAAGGTCAGCTGATTTCGATTCTGCTCCTCGAACTTCAGCTTGATGTCGACTTTGTTGTCGACGCCGGCAGTCTTGTCGACGCCGATGGCCTCGCCTTCCAGCGGCTTGAAGTAACCGAGTTGATTCAGTCGCTTGACGCTGTACTTCAGAGCTTCCGTATTGAAGACTCCGCTCTCGACGAGCCGGAACTCGCGGCGGATGACGTTGTCGCGCGTCGTCGTATTCCCGGTGAACGTGATGCGATTGATGAAATACTGCTTGCCTTCCTGCAGACGCAGCGTCACATCGACGATGGGCGGGCCGGCAGGCGCCGCAGCAGGCGCAGCCGGACCCGACAGGTCAGGGCCGCCATTGCCGTTGGGGTTAGCGGCACCGCGAGGAGCAAGATCCGGATAACCGGTGAAGTCCATGTAGCCGCCGACCCCGTAGACTTCCTTGGCTTTCTCGAAACCCTTCCGGACCACTTTCTCGCTGTAGATCTCACCTTCCTCGAGCTTGAACAGCGGGCGTAAGGCCGTCGAATTGACGATCTTGTTCCCCTCGAACTCGAGTTTGCCGATGCGGTATTGCTGGCCTTCGGAGACAGGAATTCGCAGCTCCACGAATCGCGTCTTGCTGTCTTTTGAATCCTCGAGGATCTTCAGTTCCGGCTGGCCGACCCGGGCTTCGATGTATCCGCGGTCGCGATAATACGCGACCACCTTGTCGGCATCCTCTTCAAACTTGTCGGCCTTGTATGTACCGTTCCCCAGAATGAACGAGAACATTCCCCCGCCTTTGTTCTCCTTCATCTGCTTGGCAAGCTTGCTGTCCTTGATTTTTGAATTGCCGACGAAATCGACCTGACGGATCTTGACCTTGGGTCCTTCGGTAATGTGAAACGTGACGTTCACAAGCTTCGGCCCACCCTCGATCGGCTTGATCTCGGGTTTCACCTCGACGAATTCGTACCCCTTTTCTGCGTAGACCTCATGGACAACGCCGCTGACGCGACGAATGAGTCCTGGGTCGATGAACGAATCCAGCCTGATTGAGATCGACTTGTTCTTCAGCGCTTCTTCGATCTTGGAGGTATCGACCTTTTCAGTGCCCACGTAATCGACGATCTTGACGCGCTGACGCTCTTCCATGTTGTAGACGAGCACCTTGCCGACCACACCATTGGCATACTTGACGTCCCGCACTTCGATCGCGAGGTCGTCGAGAAAGTTCGTCGCCCACAGGCGCTTGAAGTCTGCGAGCGCCACCTGCTGAACGCTGTCGTCGAACTTGATCCACTCGTTCAGCGACGGGCGGCTGCCCTTTGCCTGCATGTAATACAGATAGGTATTGGCTTCGACGACGGGACTGCCTCCCTGCTTCTCGAAGCACAGCATGACGGCGGTGAGGACCGGACCCGTGGTGGTTGGTGGCAGCCGGGCCGGCTCGGGCACCTGTTGATTGCAGATGGTGGCCGGCAGCGGCGGCGCCTCCCGTGGGGTGGCCGGCAACTGCGGCACAGGATTCACCTGCGCTCCGGCGGTTGCCGCAACCGTCAGGGCGGCGAACAAGAACGATAGAACACGCATATCTGGGGTCTGGACTGGACAAGGCCGCCCCCGGAGGACATTCACGGGCAGCGGCCAAGCCACGAGTTTACTGGATCTTAGACGTGTAAGGCCACCCGGTGGCCTTTTCGCCTTCGCCGGGTAACTGTCAATGAATACCCGGCTTCGGCGCGACAGGTTGGGTCAAGACAGCCGGCGCCCGCCTTCCGTAGAACCGACCGGCCGATAGGCCAGGGCCCCGGCGTCGAGGTAGATCTGGATGTCGCCCCCCTTCAGATGCCCACGGATGAGTTCCTCAGAGAGCGGATCCTCGATGTAGCGCTGGATCGCGCGGCGTAACGGACGCGCGCCGTACGAGCGGTCCTTGCATGTTTGTTCGATGATCCAGTCGACGACGTCCGGCTCGAGTTCGAGACGGAGCCGGCGGTCGACCAGGTTATCGTTCACCTGCTTGACCAGCAGTCGCGTGATTGTCCGCAGGTCTTCGTCCGAGAGCGCCTCGAACACGATGATTTCATCGATGCGGTTGATGAACTCCGGATTGAACGTCTTCCGCACCTCCCCGAGCACCATGTCGTTCACGCTGCGGCTGATTACGCCGGAGTCGGCCGACTGGAACCCGAGCGATGCCTTCTTCTGGATGAAGCGGGCACCGATGTTCGAGGTCATGATGATGATCGTGTTCTTGAAGTTCACCCGGTTGCCCAGGCCGTCCGTCAGATGCCCGTCTTCGAACACCTGCAGAAGGATGTTGAACAAGTCGGGGTGTGCTTTCTCCACCTCGTCCAGCAGGACAACGGAGTAAGGATTGCGCTTCACCTTCTCGGTGAGCTGCCCGCCTTCCTCGTGCCCCACGTACCCCGGAGGTGAACCAATCAGCTTCGACACCGAGTGCTTCTCCATGTACTCGGACATATCGAAGCGGATGAGCGCGTGATCGCTGCCAAACAGGAAGTTGGCGATCGCGCGTGCCAGTTCGGTCTTGCCGACGCCCGTGGGTCCCAGGAAGATGAAGCTGCCGACAGGGCGGTTCGGTGATTTCAACCCGGCCCGCGACCGGCGAATCGCCCGCGACAGCGCAGAGATGGCCGCGTCCTGCGAGATGACGCGCTTGTGCAGCGCATCTTCCATGTGCAGGAGCTTGTCCCCTTCGTCCTGATTGATCGACGTCAACGGAACGCCGGTCCACTTGGAAACGACCTCGTCGATTTCCCCCTTGCCGACGAGGACCCGGCGCGTGCTCGACTTGACGTCGAATTTCTCGCGCACGAACTGCAGGTTCTCGCGCGCCTGCACTTCCTGCTCGCGATAGAACTGCGCCTTTTCGAAGTTCTTCTCCGAAACCGCTGTTTCCATCTGCTCGACCGCAACGCGAATGCTGCGATTGATCTCGCCGAACTCCTCGCTGTAACCAGCCTCGCGCAGCTTCGCACGCGCGCCCGCTTCGTCGATCAGGTCGATCGCCTTGTCGGGGAGGAATCGATCGGTGATGTAGCGGTTCGACTGATAGACGGCTGCCTCGATCGCTTCGCTCGTGTACTCGACGTGATGGAATGACTCGTATCGGTCCTTGACGCCGGTGAGCACTTCAATCGTTTCGCGCTCGGTCGGCGGATCGACCTTGATGGCCTGGAACCGGCGCTCGAGTGAACGGTCCTTCTCGATGTACTTCCGGTATTCGGACGGCGTCGTCGCGCCGATGCAGCGGATTTCACCGCGCGACAGCGCCGGCTTCAGAATGTTTGCCGCATCGAGAGAACCCTCGGCAGAACCTGCACCGACCAGCGTGTGCAGCTCGTCGATAAAGACAATGATGTTCGGGTTCTCGGTCAGCTCCTTCATGATCGCCTTGAGGCGCTCCTCGAACTGACCGCGATATTTGGTGCCGGCGACAATCAACGAAATGTCCAGCGCGAGGAGGCGCTTGTCGGCAAGGAAATGCGGCACGTCGCCGTAGACGATCTTCTGCCCCAGTCCTTCGACGATGGCGGTCTTGCCGACGCCGGGCTCGCCGATGAGCACGGCATTGTTCTTCGTGCGCCGGCAAAGCACCTGCTGCACGCGCTCGATCTCGATGTGCCGTCCGACCAGCGGATCGAGCTGGTTTTTCATCGCCGCTTCCGTCAGGTCGCGGCTGAACTCAGCAAGAAGCGGCGTCTCTTTGACGCGGGTGAGCGTGGTCTTCTCGTTGAGAAGCGCCACGATGTCCTCGCGCACCGTGTTGAGACGCATCCCCTTTTCCATCAGGATGGTCGCCGCCACGGACCGTTCTTCGCGAAGGATCCCAAGCAAAAGGTGCTCGGTGCCGATGTAATTGTGCAGCAGCCGATCGGCCTCCTCGGCAGCAAACTGCAGGACGCGCTTGGTCTCGGCGCTGAATGGAATCTCAACCGACGTCGAGACCTTTTCGCGAAAGACCGTGCGCCCTTCGATTTCCTTGCGAATGCTTTCGAGAGAGAGATGTGACCGGGCAAAGATCCGGCTTGTCAGCCCCTTGCCCTCGCGAATCAATCCAAGGAGAAGGTGCTCGGTTTCGATGGAAATACTACCGAGCTGACTTGCCTCGTAGCGCGCGAAGAAAAGGACCCGTCGCGCTCTTTCCGTATAACGTTCGAACATCCGGTTACCTATGTGAAACGGAAGGACAACCCTTGCCGCATTATACGGCAACGGCGTCCTTCGCCACCACTGGAATCTCGTCCTAAGTTACCTTGTAGACAGCATTTAGGGCTGTCGCCCATAGCAATATCACTCCAGAAGTCTTCCGGCTGTACACCTATTCATCGGGTGATTGGCGCTCTCACTGCAGCACCGCGCAACGGGTGTACCGGATAGGACGCTCGGTATCTCTCGCAGGACGCATGGCTGAAGCGTTAGGCGGGCCGCAGTCTGCCCTCTTCCAACCGAAGAACTCGATCGCAGGCGCCGGCAAGGCGTGGATTGTGGGTGGCGATGATTGACGTCAACCCGCGCTCCGCGTGCATTTCCCGAAGGAGTTCATGCAGCGAATCGGCGGTGTGTTCGTCGAGGTCGCCGGTTGGCTCGTCAGCCAGCAGCAGGGTTGGCTGCATCACTAACGCGCGGGCAATCGCGACCCGCTGCTGCTCCCCTCCCGACAGCATCCCGGGACGATGATCGAGACGGGCTTCGAGGCCAACGCGACGCAGGAGCTCGAAGGCCCGGGCACGCCGTTCCGGCGGGTGTCGCCTGGCGACCCGCATCGGCATCTCGGCATTTTCGATGGCGCTGAACTCGGGAAGCAGATGGTGAAACTGAAACACAAACCCCACGTGGCGGTTTCGAAACGCAACCAGTTCGGCGTCCGACAGCTGCGACAACGTCGTCGTGTCGATCCGCACTGTGCCTTGATCGACTGAGTCAAGGCCGCCTAACACGTGCAGCAACGTGCTCTTCCCCACCCCGGACGCTCCAACGATCGCCACCATCTCGCCACGCTCGAGCGATAAGTCGAGCTGCTTCAACACCATCAGCGTGGTGTCGCCGACAGGGTAGCTCTTGGTCAGGTTGGAGACTTCGATAAAGGACACTGTCAGCTTCCAGCTTCCGGCTTCCGGCTTCCAGCTTCCGGCTTCCAGCTTCCAGCTTCCGGCTTCCAGCTTCCAGCTTCCGGCTTCCAGCTTCCAGCTTCCGGCTTCCAGCTTCCAGCCGGAGATGACCGTGACGAGAGCTGGCAGCTGGGAGCTGGGAGCTGGGAGCTCATCACTGATACCTCAACGCTTGCGCCGGATCGAGCTTGGACGCCTGCCGCGATGGATAGATCGTCGCGACAAAGCAAATCGCCAGCGCCGCAAGGATGACGATCGCGAAGTCGAGCGGCTGCAGGATGAACGGCACGTACGAAATCTGATACACGTCGATCGGAACGTGAATCAGCTTGTAGCGATCGAGCACGTAGATCACTGCGTATCCAAACACCGCGCCGGCGGTGGTTCCGATCACCCCGATCACCAGTCCCTGGAGCACGAAGATCCGCCGAATGCTCCTTGCCGAGGTCCCCATCGTCTTGAGGATGGCGATATCGCGGTTCTTTTCCATCACGAGGAGCACGAGAGACGCGGCGATGTTCAGCGCCGCGACCATGACGATGAGTCCAATCGTGATCGAGATCGCCATCTTCTCGAGCCACAACGCGGAGAAGAGCGCCTTGTTGAGATCCGCCCAGTCCTGCGCGAGATATTCAGCCCCGAACTGTGACGTGATTGAATCGGCGACGCGCTGGGCCGCGAACATGTCGTCGACGCGCAGTTCGATGAAGTCCGGTTCGTCTTTGCCGAGCGCTCGTTGAGCGACATCCAGCCGAACAAATGCGTAGCCCGAATCGTACTCGAGGAGACCGAGGCTGAACGTTCCGGCGACTTTGAACGTGCGTGGACGAAACATCGGCCCAAACGGCGTCAACGTGCCCTCGGTCGTGAAGACGCGGATCCGGTCGCCGACCGATACATGGAGCTGCGCCGCCAAATCCTTTCCAAGAAGTATTGCCGGAGCCTCGTCGGCCGACGTATTGAGCGAGTCGAGCTTCCCGGAAATCATCGCACGTTCGATTTGCGTCACCGTCCGCTCCTGCTCCGGAATGACGCCTTTCACCTCGACGAACGCCTGCTCGCCAGTGTCGGCCTGGACGAGTGCCTTTCCCTGAACGATCGGAGCAGCGCCGACGACGCGAGGGACTGCCAGGAGGCGCTCGACTTCCTTCTGCGGCTCCTTGAGCCCTCCGGCTTTCAGCACGTACACGTGTGCCGCCGACCCAATCAGCCGATCGCGCAGCTCCCCCTGCAGTCCGGTCATCAGCGCCAGCGCGATGAGCACGGCCATCACGCCAACCATGACGCCGACGGCGGAAATCAGAGAGATCAAAGAGATGAAGGCCTGCTTGCGCTTCGCGAGCAGGTACCGGAGCGCGACGAAGAGTTCGAACGGGAGATCCAACTATCGCGGTCTCATCAACGGGAAGAGAATGACGTCGCGAATGGACGGGCTGTTGGTCAGGAGCATGACGAGCCGATCGATGCCGACTCCTTCTCCCGCCGTCGGCGGCAGCCCATACTCGAGCGCGTGAATGTAGTCTTCGTCCATCGCGTGTGCCTCGGCATCACCCGCGGCCCGGTCGCGGAGCTGCGCCTCGAAGCGGCGGCGCTGTTCCGCCGGATCGTTCAACTCGCTGAAGGCATTCGCGATTTCGAATCCACCGACATAGAGTTCGAACCGCTCCACCGTGTCCGGATCGTCAGGTTTCTGTTTCGACAACGGTGACACCTCGGTGGGGAAATCGTAGACGAATGTCGGCTGAATCAGGTCTTCTTCGTTCAACCGTTCGAAGATTTCGGTCGCAATTTTACCGGGTCCCCACGCCGGCAGCAGCTCGATGTGAAGGCGCTGCGCCAGGGCCAACGCCGTCTCCTGCCGCCGAAGATCGTCTTCAGAAACAGACGTTCCAAGACGCTCGCTGGCTTTCACGCGTGCGCCGTCGCGAAGCGATACCCGGCGGTACGGCGGGGCGAGCGAAATCTCGTGATCGCCAAACGTGATCTGATCCGATCCGATGGCCTCGCGCGCGCACGTGGACAGCATCTCTTCGGTCATCACCATTAGTTCTTGATAATCGCTGTATGCCTGATAAAACTCGAGCATGGTGAATTCCGGGTTGTGCTGCGTCGAAATCCCCTCGTTGCGGAAGTTACGGTTGATTTCGTAGACGCGTTCCAGTCCGCCAACGACCAGACGTTTCAAGTAGAGTTCGGGCGCGACCCTGAGGAAGAGCTGCATGTCGAGCGCGTTGTGATGCGTCACGAACGGCCGCGCCAGCGCCCCGCCCGCAATCGGCTGCATCATTGGCGTCTCGACTTCGAGATAGCCCCGCCCGTTCAGAAAACCGCGGATGGAAGCGAGCACCTTGCTCCGGACCTGGAAGACCCGCCGCGAATCGGGATTGACGATGAGATCGAGATAGCGCTGCCGATAACGGATTTCCACATCGTGGAGCCCGTGCCACTTCTCCGGCAGCGGCTCGAAGCACTTGACCAGGAACTGCAGCGACGAGGCGTGGATCGTCAGCTCGTTCGTCTTGGTCCGAAACAGCTTGCCCGCGACACCGACGTAATCACCGAAGTCGAGAAGCTTGAATGCGGCGAAGTCCTTCTCGGGCAGCGAATCCTGGCGGACGTAGGCCTGGATCTTCTCGCGTCCGTCCGAAAGCACGAGGAAATTGGCTTTGCCGAAGCTCCGAATCGCAAGGATCCGGCCGGCCGTTTTTGTCTGAATCGCGGCGGCTTCGAGCTCCTCTTTCGTCTTGTTGCCGTGCGCCGATACCAGTTCAGCAATTGTATCGGTCCGCTCGAACTTGCGGGGATACGGATCGAGACCGAGCCGGACCAGCTCGTCGAAGTTGGCGCGCCGCTGGCGCAGAAGATCGGACTCGCGTTCGTGTTCAGTCATTCAAAAAGGCCTGGGGCTCAGGGCTCCGGTCTGAGAACTTTTTTCACAGAATCCAACACACCGTTCACAAACCCCACGGCCTCTTCGCCGCTATACGTTCGTGCGAGCTCGAGGGCTTCATTGATCACGACCCGCGGCGGGGTGTCTGGATCGGCAAGAAACTGGTAGACCGCGAGCCGCAGGACGAGCCGATCGATGATCGCCATGCGCTCGACTCGCCAGTTGTCGGCATGCGCCGCCAACAAGCCGTCGATTTCCCTCACGCGGTCGATCGTCCCGCGAACCAGCGTGTTCGCGAAGTCGCGCAGCGGATCGGTGAGCGGCGGTTCCGCGTCGTGTGCCGGCCAGTAGGTCGCGATCGCTTCATGCGCGCTGGCCCGTCCGACTTCCCACTGATACAGCATCTGCAACGCCGCTTCACGCGCACGTCGTCGACCGGATGGATCGCCTGAGGTCATGAATCGCCGCGTGCAGGGCCCGGCTCGAAACCAAACGATCGAGCGCTGGCGCGCGCCGGAGCGCGTCCAAGCTGCCGAAACAGCACGGCCATCTCGATGCCGGCGACGGCCGCTTCCCATCCTTTGTTATCTCGCCCCGATTCGGCTCGCTCGGCCGCCTGCGCTTCCGTGTCGGTCGTGAGGACACCGAATGCGATCGGGATGCCCGTTTCCCCGGCCGCCTCCATGATTCCATGGGCGACCGCTGAGGAAATGTATTCGAAATGGGGCGTCGCACCGCGGATGACACAACCGAGGCAGATGATCGCGTCGAAACGCCCGGTTTCGGCGGCGCACCGCGCCGCTTGCGGCAACTCATAGGCGCCCGGAACATCGAACTCCTCGACATCGGTCGAAGATGCGCCGGCTTCCGCAAGAGCAGCACGCGCGCCGGCGGCGAGCGCGTCGGTAATCGATTGATTGAACCGAGACACGATCACCGCAAAACGATAGCCTGCGGCTCCCGGCACGCCGCCCGGAGGAACTGCGGAATCCTGGTGGCGCACCCGCTACTTCCCCCTGAACTCCGGTTTGCGTTTCTCGAGAAACGCTTTCGTTCCTTCGCGCATGTCGTCAGTCGCCGCGACCAGTCCGAAGAGCGTCGCCTCGAAAGCCTGTCCTTCGCGCAGCGACATTTCCGTTCCTCGATTCACCGCATCGAGGATGTACCGCACCGCCAGCGGAGCCTTCGACGCGAGCGTGTGGGCGAGCTTCCGCGCTTCTCCCATCAGGTTGGCAGCGGTGACGACGCGATTGACGAGGCCAAGACGATAGGCATCGGCGGCCGAGATCTGATCGCCGGTCAGCAGCAACTCCAGCGCCGGTCCGCGCCCAATCAGTCGGGCAAGTCGTTGCGATCCGCCATATCCCGGAATGATGCCGAGATTGATTTCCGGTTGTCCGATACGAGCGGTATCGACCGCGATCCGGATCGTGCAGGCAAGTGCCAGCTCGCATCCACCGCCCAGAGCGAAGCCGTTGATCGCGGCGATGACCGGCTTGCCGAGATGTTCGATCAGGTCGAAGACATGCTGACCGCGAAGCGACAGCTCGCGGCCGCTCGCCGGCGTTTGCGCCGCCAGCTCGTTGATGTCGGCGCCGGCGACGAACGACTTCTCGCCCGCCCCGGTGAGTATCACCGCACGGACGGCGTCGTCGTGTTTGACCGACAGCACCACCCGGCGCAGCTCGTCGATGGTTTGGACGCTGAGCGCATTGAGAACTTTCGGCCGATTGATCGTGACGATGGCAATGGCGCCGTCGCGTTCAATCAGAATGTTCTCGAGCGTATCCAGCGTCATGACGAAGAATCGAGTATACCCCACCGGCGCGCGGCACTCGCCAGCCCGCCAACGGCAACACCGAGGGTGGCGCCGATGAAATCTGCGACGACATCGTATCGATCGGCGCTGCGACCGGGCACGAACAGCTGATGAAACTCGTCGGTCGCGCCGTAACACGTCGCGAGCAGAATGGCGAGGAGGCCGCGCGTCCAGGTGATGCCTCGCACGCGGCCGCCGGCAAAGGCGCGAAGCAGAAGGCCGGCGAGCATCGCGTAGCCGATCGAATGTCCGGATTTGTCGGAGACTCCACCTGGCAGCGCGCCGAGATTCGGAATCGACGAGGCGGCAAAGATCAGCGCCATTTGAAGAATGACGGGGCCCCAGAGCCACCGGGGGGACTGGAGATCAACGCGCGGGCGCGTCACAGCGGAAAGAAATACAGCAACCAGCCGAGGACGAACGCTGTGGCAATGAATCCGCCAAACATCACCGCGCCGGTCCGGAGCTGCTGTCGTGGATGATCGCGAAGAAGGACGCCGAAAACCAGCGAAACGAAGAAGGAGAACACGACAAGGAGCAGGAAGTGACTCGTCACTTGCGTCCTAGCGCAACGTCGTAGGCGTCGAGGATCACGAGAAAGTTGAGAAGACCGGAGACGATCAAAAAGCAATTGCCGTATTCGTAGGTGACGGCCGTCACCATTCCATGCCCTGCCTCGGCGAGGCGCGTCAGCACCCAGGGCGCCCCGGCGAGCACGTTCGCGATCGCCGCAAGCCCAACCAGGGGCTCCGAGAACTCGAACGGAAAAACACGTCCGTGCAGCCACAACCCGATGGCGAACATGAGGGGAAGCGCAAGCAGAAACACCAGACCCTTTTGCCGGCGGCCCATCCAGATATGCCCCGCCCCTGGAACGAGCCACGCCGCAAGGCACAGAAGCACCAGCGTTCCCGGTTCAACAGCGGCGCGCGTTCGCTCGGCCGCAGTCGATTTCGTCGTCATATTGCTTCTTGATGATATCCCGCCTCGGCGCGCAGAGACTGGACAAAAATCCACGCCGCAGCGGCGCCCAGCGGTAACGCGCAGAGCGCGCGTCCAACATTTGATGGATCGACGACGCCACTCCACTCCAGCACCAGGGTGAGCGCCGTCGGAATCGCGGCGAGCAAAAGCATCCTTCGTGTGTTCGTTGGAACACGAGGTCGACGCGAAACCATCCACGCGAGCGCAGCACCAAACGCTCCTGAGAAATACAGACCGCTGCAACGTCCGCACACTGGCAACTGCGCTCCTGCAAGATGAAACGACCGTGCGGCACGCTGATGACAGATCAGACCGGCTCCGCGGTACAGAGCAGCGGCCGCCGACACGAGGCGCGGCTTGCCGCTCATCAAGGCGTACGGAGCACCAACGAGCGACACGCACCAGAGAAGCGCAGCAATTGTGAGGACGGCGGGAAGGAGCCGGGCCACGCCGCGATTCTACTGCGGAGACCGAGCTGATCGACTTATCGTTGCGGGCTCTGTATAGACTGCGCGGTCCGTGCGGTCTCTGCCGTATAACCCTGACGGGCGCGCGGTTGGAATTCAGGGTGCGAGTTGATTTTTACGACGATGCGGCGGAAGCGGCCATCCGGTCGCCAGTTCGAGGGAGAGTAGCCAATCGAGTACTGGTTGGACAGCTCGTCGGAAATGCCCGCGTAGATGCCTTTCAGCTCCTGCACAGTTTGCGGGAAATACGAGAGTGCACCCGTTTCCTGCGCGAGCGTCTTCATCGAGTAATCCGACTCTGAGAAATATTTGCGCCCGCTCTCCGCGCGCGCGACGGAATAGCGGTTCTGCAGGCAGATCGTGTAGATATTGATGCCGCTCTTCCGCGCCATCGCCAGCACATCGTCAAAGCTGATAACGCTCGACGTGTCTTCCCCGTCGGAAAGGACGGCAATCGCCTGGCGACGGATCTCCCCCGCCTGCTGCGCGGCGCGGGCAAACTGTTTCATCGCGACATACAACGCGTTGTTCAGCGCCGTCGATCCATGGGGCTGCGCCTGACGCACGGCGTGCTCGAGCACACCGCGATCGGAAGTGAGTTGCTGCGAGATGTTCACGTTGTCGCCGAAGGTCACCACCGCACCACGATCGGTGTCACGAAGCGTCTTGAGGAAACCGATGGCCGCGTCGTGCACGACCTCCATCTTGTCGGCCATGCTCGCGCTGGTATCAATGAGCAGAATGAGATCGATGGGCACCTCGTGGGCCTCGAAGAACTGCAGGTGCTGGAGCACGCCGTCTTCATAGACGGAGAAGTCCGTCTGCCCCAGTCCCGGCACAAGCCGCTTCCCGTTGCTGACGGTGACGTTCAGCGCAACGAGACTGGCGCCGCTGCGGAAAACCGTCCCCGGCTGCGATGGCTGAGTGGGCGAGGGACTCTGCGCGTGGGTGGGAGCGGCGAGGACGACGGCGACAAGGTACCCGAGGGCGAGGCGTTTCACGATTCCTCCTCACCGCGAGCCTGGTGCAAGCCGCGTTCCGGCGCAAGGATAGCGAATTGCTTGGGAAATAGCATAAGCCACTTACACGATGCCGACGGCATTACGTAAGTTTTGGACCATTGACGTCTACAAGCCGGACGCGTGGCCGAAATGTTGTTCGTACCGTTCGAGGAACTCCAGCCACGTATAGGCATGGCTCTGTCCACCAAGGTGCTCGAGGGCGTAGGTTGCCGCGACACTCCCGAGCTGCGCACAGACGCGGTAGCTCGCACTGCGCGCCAAGCCCTTCAGAAGTCCGCCACGAAACGCGTCGCCGACGCCGGTAGGGTCGACAATTTTGTGCGGCGGAACGGCCGGAACCTCGGTCGTCGTATGTCGCTCGATGATCGAGCAACCTCGTTCGCCTCGCGTGACGACCAGGGCGCCACTTCGCTCGAGGATCGCGTCTTCGTTCAGGCCGGTCTTCTGCCGGATTAGTTCAAACTCGTAATCGTTGGCAATGACGATCATGGCGCCCAACATCCCGTCGCGCAGGTCGTCGCCCGACATCCTGGCGCACTGCTGGCCCGGATCCCAGATGAACGAAATGCCGAGCGTGCGGCATTCTTCGGCGTAGGTCAGCATCGCCCCCGGATCGTTGGGCGAGATAATCGCGAGGCCGCAATCGGGAACGTCGCGAAAGGACAGCTCGCCGGCGTTGGCCATGGCGCCAGTGTAAAACGAGGCGATCTGGTTGCTCTCGGTGTCGGTGCTGCAGAAGAACGACGCCGTGAACTTCCCGTCGACTTCGCGAACCAGCGACGTGTCGACGCGCGCCGCGTCCAGCCAGCGGCGGTAGTCGCCGAAATCCTGCCCCGCCGTCGCCATCAGCCGCGGCCGCTCACCGAGGAGCGCCAGCGTGTAGGCGATGTTTGGAGCACATCCTCCGCGCCGCTTGTCCATCGAATCGACGAGAAAACTCAGACTGACACGGTCCATGTGTTCCGGAAGAAAGTGCTCGGTGAACTTTCCTGGAAACGACATCAGGTAGTCGAATGCGATGGAACCGGTGACGACAATATTCATGCTGTTGTGCGACCAGGGACAACGGATCCCGGCTTGAAAGAGGATTACGAAAGATATTTCCCAACAATCGGCGCCAGCTCCCGCCTGATCTCGGCGGGCACCGCATCCGGCCGGGTGATGATGGCGTACTTCAGTGCCGACGCGCATTCGCAGGTGCGTTGAAATGGCAAACGAGCCACCGCCTCTGCGATCACACGCTGTGCATTGGCAGCGTTCTGCATCAGGTTCGCGACAATCATCTCGACGGTGACCTGATCGTGCGAGGGGTGCCAGCAGTCGTAGTCGGTGACGAGCGCGATCGTCGAGTAGCAAATCTCCGCCTCGCGCGCCAGTTTCGCTTCCTGCAGGTTCGTCATGCCGATGACGTCCATTCCCCACGAGCGATACAACTGCGATTCGGCGAGGGTCGAAAACTGCGGCCCCTCCATGCACACGTAGGTGCCGCCTTTGTGAACCACCGGCGATTCGGGCAGCGTACCCGACGCGGCGGAAAGGCCGGCGGCCTGCGCCGCCTGGTAGGCAATGTCGCTCAACGTCGGACAAAACGGATGCGCGAATCCGACATGGGCGACCAGTCCTCTCCCGAAGAATGTCGAGATGCGCCCCTTCGTGCGGTCGAAGAACTGATCGGGCACGACCATGTCTTGCGGCCGATAGCGTTCTTTGAGCGATCCGACCGCACTCGCTGAAACGATGTACTCGACGCCGAGCGTCTTCAACCCGAAGATGTTGGCGCGGAAATTCAGTTCGCTCGGCAACAGCCGGTGCCCCACACCATGGCGCGCCAGAAAAGCGACACGTTGGCCACGGAGCGTTCCTGTCACGTACGGCGCCGAAGGCTCACCGAACGGGGTCACGACCCGTTCCTCGCGGCGGTCGGTCAACTCCGCCATGTCGTACAAACCGCTGCCGCCAATAATGCCGATGGTTGTCATGGGTGATGTCGCTGCAATTGGTGATTTCGTGAGTTCGTGAATTGGTGCATTGCGTCGCTCGGCACACAATTCACGAATTCACCAATTCACAAATCCACCAATTGTACTTTACACAGTAACTGGTTCGACGTACTTGCGTCCGTCTTTCTCGCGGATGTAGCCGGCGACGATCGCAGGATCGTGTTCGAAAAAAATCAGATATTCGCGATCGATCGCTTCGCGGAGAAACGTCCGCTTGAACGCCAGCGTGTCCATCGGATACAGGTCGTA